>Ga0105047_10003380_pt1 | contig 28117 bp, 28 predicted proteins | sample MAT04_FD_78384 | JGI IMG/M metagenome (GOLD analysis project Ga0105047, IMG submission 78384) | Freshwater microbial communities from Lake Fryxell liftoff mats and glacier meltwater in Antarctica - MAT-04 (megahit assembly) | ecosystem: Environmental > Aquatic > Freshwater > Ice > Liftoff... | reverse complement strand
TCAAGGATGTCGTATCTCGGCACCGGCATCTTTGGCAGATTTACACGACTGATGAGGACACCGGGGATTTCAGCCATCCGGCGAATGGCGCTTTCGCCATGCCGCATGAGGGGGCCGCACAACTCATCGTCATGAAGAAGGAAGGCAGCAGACTGCGCGCGCTCGGCAAGACAATCCGCAAGACACCGCCAGTCGTGCTCGAGAAACTGAAAGTGCTTCTGATTGACGATGAATGTGACCAGGCATCGGTCAACTCGGCGCGCGGCGAGTACGACATGACAAAGATCAACGAAGAAATCCGGAAGGTCTTGGCGGCCCTCCCTGCGGTTTCATATGTCGGGTACACGGCAACGCCCTTCGCCAATGTCTTCATCGACCCATTTCCCTTCAATCAGGACAAACTGGACGACCTTTATCCGAGGGACTTCATTACAGCACTCCCACGGCCAAAGGGATACTTCGGCACGCTGGAGGTCTTCGGCAGAGCGTCGGATGACCCCGAAGATGCAGAACGCGACATGGTCAGGACTCTCGCCGATGACGAACCCGGCATGCTGCGGCCAACGAATGCCAAGGACAAGGCCGGGTTTGCACCCCGGATGACCGAAGGTCTTCAGGATGCCGTTCTTTGGTTTCTCGCCTCCTGCGCCATTCGGCGTTTGCGGGGCCATGTTGACAGCCACATGACGATGCTGATCCACTCGTCGCAGTATGTGGCACAACATCGCGCCATGGCGGCGCTTGTCGAGACGTGGCTGGATGACAACGGCCCAGACCTGATTGCAGGAACAGGTGAGGTTTCTGGACGATTTGATAGTGTCGTCGAGGACGAGCGTCGACGGACGATCAATGACGGTCAAACTGGCTTTCCCGAACCGCTTCAAGACATCCGCGCAACACTGGCAGAGGTGTTGGACCTCATCGAATACGCTGTCGAGAATGGTGAGAGCGATATGCGGCTCGACTATGAGAACGGCCCCAAGACCTACATTGCGGTGGGCGGGACGGTCTTGGCGCGCGGCCTGACGCTGGAGGGGCTATCGGTTTCCTTCTTTCTCCGCACTTCGAAACAGTACGACACCCTCCTGCAGATGGGACGGTGGTTTGGGTTCCGTCCTGGCTACGAAGACCTGCCCCGGCTGTGGACAACGACCGACCTCGCTGCCAAATTCAGATCACTGGCTGTCATAGAGGATGAAATCCGGACCGATATTGCTTCCTACAAGGAACGCAAGCTGACGCCTATGGATTTCGCTGTGCGTGTCCGCCAGATCCCCGGCATGGCGATCACTGCGGCGACGAAGATGAAGCACGCGCATCGCACCAGCATGACTTTCGATGGCCAGCATGTGCAGACGATCCGCTTCGATCATCGCAATTCCGATTTCGTTCGCGGCAATTGGGCGGCCGCGTCCGATCTGATCGATGCTGCATTGGCAACAACAACGCGCGAGGACCAAGAGCGGCGCATTCTGTTCCGTGGTGTTCCGGTTGAAGCGATACGGAAGTTCCTCGTGTCCACAACAATAAGTCCGCATCACATGGACCTAAAGACGGAGCACCTGCTCGACTATCTCGACCAAGTCGGCACTTCACTCGGCCCTTGGAACGTTGGTGTGATCCTGCCGAAATCCGAAACGGTTTCGGCGCGTGACCTTGGTGGTCTTGGCAAGGTCACGACAATGCAGCGCACGCAGTTGAAGAACAGTCCAGCAAGCTACGCAGACATTAAGGCATTGATGTCTAAGCGCGATATCCTGATCGATGTCCTTCAACCGCCGGCCAAACCACAAGGGCGAAGCGAGACGTGGACAGACCTCAAGTCAGTACGCCCGAAAATCCCCTTGTTGCTGATCTATCCTATCGATGCAGCCTCCCAAGGTGAACCTGAACGGACATCACGCAAGGCACTGGGCGCCGTGGGCGATCTGATCGGTTTCGGAATGGTTTTCCCAGGGTCGAAAGACCGGTCCGGAAATTGGTTTTCGGTGGAGCTGGATGCCCCGGCCCGCGAGCAGGTCGAAGAAGACGAACTCGCGGAGATCGAGGACGTTGCGGACGAGGCAGCGAATGCCTGACGGCCCTATCGACGAATGGCGCCGACTACGCATGGACGGGCGCGGTGATGGAAAACTCTCTGTACCGACCCTCTCCACAGGAATCGAGACTGGCTACGGGCCCGCGCTCTACGCAACGGGGCCCGCTGGCGAGCCGCGCCTACTCGTTCCCTGTAGTCAGGGGCGCGGGTCAGGCGATCTCGGATCCAGCCCGAACCTCGTGGCACGCCGGACCTCATTCCAGGTCGACGGCCGCAACATGGCATTTCTAGACTCGATGGTGCTGGACCGTCGACTGGATGCGGTGTTTGCAGACCTCGTCCGCGAGATTCTTGCGCGGCTGGGCGCAGGGCATTCTCCCGACTTGGCCGTCAGCGGGACCATCGCGGATTTTCGACAGCTGCTTCTTGCGGCCCCGCCGCGTGATGTATCAATCGAGACAGTCATCGGGCTTCTCGGCGAACTTGCGATCCTCGAACGGCTTTCTGCATTCACGCCGGAAGCTGTCACAGCATGGATGGGACCGCTTGACCAGCGGCAAGACTTCCGTTCCGGAAGTCGTGCGATCGAGGTCAAGTCATCGCTGAGGTCCGACGCGAAGCGGATAACCATCCATGGGCCGGATCAGTTGTCGCCACCAAACAGCGGCTTGCTTCATCTTGCCCATGTCCGCCTTGAGCGCGCAGAGGGGGGCTCATTGACTGTGGCAGGTCTTTGCCGCGCAATCCTAGGTCATGGTGCGGACAGCTTGAGGCTCTCGGAACGCCTTGGTGAGCTCGGATGCACTGACCCTGATGCGGCAGAATGGAACACCCCAGAATGCGAACTCGAGGGGATCGACCTTTATCGCGTCGCACCGGGCTTCCCGCGCATAACAGCTGATCAGTTCGTTTCCGGAAGATTCCCGGAAGGAGTTGATGGCTTGTGCTATCGGGTTGATCTCGATCTCGCGTCTCAGTTCCGGCTGACAGCCGAAGACCGCCAAGAAGTCCTAAAGGGTTTTTGCAAATGATCCCTCTGTCTTTGCATAGCGAGGCCTTCTCCCGAACCGGCAACATAGCTGCCGAAGGCTTTAGGAAGTTGCTTGGTCGTCCGGCGCTTGGCCTCGTCCAGACAGTCATCCGGGAAGCAATGCAGAACAGTCTCGATGCGGCAGCCGATGGAACAGGTCCATCTGTTCTGCTCCGCGCTCGCCAGTTGTCCCAGATCCAGACGGATGTTCTACGCGCCAATGTCCTCACGGCGCTTCCGGCCGAAGGTGCGACTGCTATTGCCCTCCAGGAAGCACGTTCGGCAACGGATCTTCGGGTGTTCGAGATCTGTGATTTCGGTACCAGCGGACTGAGCGGTCCCACCGGGGCCGACGCCCCGGCAGATGGTCCCGAACTGCTGAACTTCGTCAATTTCATGCGCAATGTCGGAGCAGGACGCGATACGCAAATGGGCGGTGGAACCTATGGCTATGGCAAGACCTCGCTTTATGCCCTCAGCCGCTGTGCAACGATTGTTGTCGACAGCATGACCTACTGCCGAGGCGCGCCTGTCCGGCGCTTTATGGCCTGCCACCTGGGATCTGCCTTCGATGCCGACACGCCGGAAGGCCGACGCAGGTTCACCGGTCGGCACTGGTGGGGTATCCCGGATGGAAGGGGCGGGATCGACCCGCTCCAGGGCGAAGCAGCGGCGAACCTTGCTGTTTCGCTTGGCCTTCCCGAGCGGGATACTGAAAATACCGGAACGACGATCATGATCCTCGATCCGCAACTCGATTCCGACGACGCCCTTGCGGCAGAACTCATCGAGACGGTGTTGTGGAACTTTTGGCCCCGGATGTGCGGTTCCACTGACGCTGATCGGCGGCTGTCGCTGGAAATCGAAATCGATGGCGACGCAATCCCAGTGCCGTCTCCCGAAGAGTATCCGCCACTCGACCTTTTCGCGGCAGCTCTCAACGCCTGCCGACGAGATGACGACGTGATGGACATTCGCAGCCTGCGCCCTGCCAAACATCTAGGAAAGCTCGCGCTCCGCAAGGGTCTTCGCGCCGACCGGCATCCGATGGCACTTCATGAAGAAAGTCTGCTGCCGCAACAGGCAAGCCATATTGCGTTGATGCGCCCCTTCGGATTGGTCGTGAAATACCTGGCCGGCGAGCCTTATTCGGATCCTCGTTTCGAATGGGCAGGCGTCTTTGTGTGTTCCGAAGAGAAGGAAGTGGAGCAGGCCTTCGCGGATGCCGAGCCCCCGGCGCACGATGACTGGAGCCCCGAAATGCTGCCCACAGGGCATACAAAGCGGTATGTCAACGTCGCCCTCACACGACTGGACGAGATTGCACGAACACATGCCAACCCGTTGACCAAGCGGGGAGACACCGAAGCACGCGGTCCTTCGCTGGCGTCAACCGCGACGATCATGGGACGAATGCTGGGTGGCGCTTCGTCGCAAGGGCCCGGGCGAAAGAGAGGCAGCGGAGGGGGAAACGCATCCAAGAGGCTGGCGCTGTCCAGTCCGAGGTTCGTTCGCCTAGAGCTGGACGATGCAGGCCAGCGCCTTGCCATCTTCGAAGCCGATCTTGTCAATGACCGCAGCCTTCCCTCGTTGACGGTCCTTGCGGAGCCCCACCTAGTAATGGATGGCGCCTCCGCAGATGCTTCGGATATTCCGGTGGCATTCTCCGGGCGCGTTGCGCACCTTGCAATCGGCGACAAGCTTGGCGACGGCGAAATGCTGCCCGTGGGGACAATGAGTGGCACAATCATCTGCCATGTTCCGATGCCGACTGATGCCGCTGTCGGTCTGAGGCTGACCCTGGTTGCGGGTGAAATCGATGGGTAGCCGGATCGCCTATCCCTTCCTTACGCTTCCCGACGGTGCGGTTGGGTTCCGTGGCTGGATGATCGGGGACCCCGGTGAACCTCTTCAACCTGCAGGCGATATCTTCGACGGCTGGGACTACGAACGCGATCTCGAGGTTCACACCGAATGCCGGTTCAATTTCGAACGAGTCGCAGATGCGCTTGGTGTGACGGCCTCAGATGCCGTGCTGCGCGTGACCTTGAAGGCGGGGACCGGGGCGGGAACTTTGCCGCGTCGACTTGATCGGCTCGCGACAGCCGTGGTTTCTCTTGGGTCGCCGCACGCAGTGCTGTCGGGAAGAATCCTCTCTGGAAGAGCCTCCTCGCGATTGCGGCTCGAATGCGCGGTAACCCTTGATGCGGTTCCGGCAAATTCGGGAACGGCCTTTTCTCCAAATGTCGTCGGCGGCCGCCTCTGGGCACAGCGCAAGGACATCCTCCTCGAAGATGGCGGTGATTCGCGCTTTCCGATCGAGCTTGTTCCGTTCTCGACGTCATTTCGCGGACAGCCGCAGGAAAGCGCGCCGTGGTACATTCACTGGCGCCCCGGGCAGTTCGAGGCAGATTTCGGCGGATCGGTTCGGCTCTACGTCAACTCCCAGTACGAGGAACTGGCGGCCAGGTTCGTTGACGGCGATCCGCTTACCCTCCAGGCAATCCTTGGCGACGTGATGTCCCAGATGGTAGCCGCCGCTATAGCGGTCCGGGACTGCGATGCGATCCTTGCCCAATGTGAAGAAGGAACGGTCGGGGGCCAGGTGCGCATCTGGCTGGAGCGTGCCTTTCCAGGGCAGGAGACAGCAGTGGTGCGATCGATGCTTGATACGACGCCTGGAAGATTCCGGGCGGCGCTGCTGGGGGCGGCACGACTTGGAGAGGAACCATGAACCGGGTCCGCCTGCTGCCGCGGCTTAACCAGCTCGGGGTGTCCCGCATCCTGTCACTTGCCAAGGACAAGGCACCGACTTCTGCCGGCGCACTCACGATCATCGAGGAACACGCCTCCGTCGTATCGTTCGCGGCAAGCGGGGGCTCGGTTAGTTATGAAGCCTCCGGGCGGATAAGCCAGTTGATCAAGGACGTGGCTGCAAAACATGGCTTTCCCGAACCCGGCAGTGTCGCTGCCAGGGGCCGTTTCGACACGGACTGCGCGGTCGCGCTGTCAACATGCGACGATCTCGCTTCGGGCGAAGCTTTGCGGGACGACATGTGGGCGTTTCTTGCTGTTGTACTGACCCCCCAAGTGGTGGCGTGGCGTTTTCCCGATCTGCAGTCACATCGTTTCGAAGGTGGCGTCAGGAACGCATTCCAGCGGCTCTGGGTGCGCGGAACATGCCTCGACCGAGGGGAAGGCCACGCCGACCGGTGGGGCCTCGTGCGGGAACTGAGTGAAGACGCCATGGTCCAGATCTTCGAGCGGGCGTCGATCTCGGGGGAACGTCGCCTGGCGCGGAGCATCGCCGAGGCCTGGGTTTCAACGGCCGCGCAAATAGGTCGCGGTCGAATGGAGGACGTGATGCGCCGCGCCACCAAGTTCATCCGCGTCCGCAACGAAATCTATGATCTCGCCAGTCTGGAGGATGATGCATTGCAAGCCGAAATCAGCCGTGCGTTCGGCAAGGTGATCGAACTGGACGAGAGGATTCAACTGGTCTCGGCGGCGCATTGACCTTTCTTGCCTACGCGAAGGCTCGGGATGGCTCGCGAATAAACTCGTCTGCAGACAACGTCGGAGACTTCGGGAGTTCACGACATGCGGCGATTGGTTTGGTCTCTGTTCCGTTCGGAGAGCAGTTGAAAACTCGAAACAGCAAAGCTGTTCGTTTCGCAAAACGCTATTTAAACCATACACTTATGCCTGAGCCTCGAAACGGGGGCAGTCGTCAGCCTTGGAGAATATCGGCTCCTAGAGAACGCTTCCCGACCTCGTGACGCCAGGACCAGTGCTCAGCCCCTCCCGCATAACCCCCGAAAACAACGGAGAATTCCGGCCGCAGCCGGATCGGGAGAACAGTTTCTCAATGGCAAATGGCGGAGAGGGTGGGATTCGAACCCACGGTGGGCGCAAACCCACAACGGTTTTCGAGACCGCCCCGATCGACCACTCCGGCACCTCTCCGCGCTTGGGGGTCTACTCGTACCGAGCGGCTTAGCTGCGAGCGGGCGGCTTTGCAACCCCGATCTTGCGGGGCTGGGACGGCGCACTTGGCACACTGGTTTCATCATCACGCTTTGAACAGGAGTGCTTGGCAAGGCGGCTTGCGACCGCTAGCTCTACAGCATGCCTTGAGGAGCTGTTTCGATGATCTTGCGCCCTGCTACGATTGCCCTGATTCTGATGATGCCGCTGGCTCTGACGCTTCGGCCCGTCTTGGCCGAAACCTCTGAAGGTGCACCAAGTCCGATTGCAACCGCAGCTTCCGCAGCGCAGCTTCTGGGCACGATCAAGATGAGCGAGACCCTGGAGATCATGCGCCAGGAGGGGATAAACTACGGCGCCGACCTTGATGATGAGCTCTTTGGAGGAAACGGCGGCGAAGCCTGGACGCGTGCGGTCGCGCAAATCTATGACATCACACGGCTGCAGACGGCATTCGAAGGCGCATTGACGCAAGAACTCGTGCGCTCGCCGGACATTATCGCGCCCGCCCAGGCCTTTTTCGGCTCCGAGCAGGGGCAGCGGATCGTGACGCTTGAAGTTGAGGCCCGTCGCGCGCTTCTGAACGAGGCGGTGGAAGAGGCGTCCAGGGTTGCTGCGGAAAAGCTCGCAGCAGACCGTGCGCCGCTGGTGGCTGACCTGCGCCGGTTCATTACGGCGGGCGATCTGCAAGAGCGCAATGTCGCCGGGGTCCTGACATCGAACCTCGCGTTTTATGAGGGCATTGCCAGCAAAGGCGGCATGGGAGCCGAGATGAACCGCGACGATGTGTTGGCGCTCGTCTGGGCGCAAGAGGCGGATATCCGTACTGAAACCGACGCCTGGCTGATGAGCTATCTGGCACTGGCCTATGCGCCTCTGCCGCCGGGCGACCTTGAGGCGTATATCAACTTTTGGGAGAGCCCCGCGGGCAGGGTGCTGAACGCGGCGCTGTTTGCGGCCTTCGACAAGGTCTTTCCGGAGATCAGCCGCGATCTGGGCCGGGCTGCGGCCCTGCAACTCGGCGGTGATGATATCTGAGGGGTCGCGGCCTGCCTTAGCCGGGTCGATCCGCACTTGACTCTGCGCAGCCCCCGCCGCATAAGCGCGCATCCCGGCGAGGGTCCGCTTTCGCCGGGTCTTTAATTAATGTCGCCCCGGAAGGGGCGCGCTGTCCGAGGCGGGGTCCTAACCCAATTGAACACCCTGAAAAGGGGGCCACACGACGCGGAGCAAAGGAAGAGGAAGACCCATGTTCGCGGTCCTTAAGACCGGAGGCAAGCAGTACAAGGTGCAGGCGGGTGACGTTCTGCGCGTTGAAAAACTTGCCGCCCTGGCTGGTGAAAAGATCCAGTTCAACGAGATTCTGATGGTTGGGGGCGAGACGGTGACCATCGGCGCCCCGCTCGTCACGGGTGCGGCCGTGCAGGCAGAGGTGATCGACCAGATCAAGGGAGAAAAGGTCATCCATTACGTCAAGCGCCGTCGCAAACACAGCTCGCAGCGCACCAAAGGCCATCGCCAGCACCTGACACTGGTGCGGGTGACCGAAGTGCTCGCTGCGGGTGCTGAAGCAACCGGTGTGGCAATCGCCACCGGCACGGCCGATGCCCGCCGAGCCGCACATGACGCTGCCCCCGCCCCGATGGCTTCTGCCCCCGTGGCAGCAGTTCCCGCGAAACCGAAGCGTGCCGCCAAGGCCGCTGCAGCAACGGAGTAACCTCGCATGGCGCATAAAAAAGCAGGCGGCTCGTCCCGCAACGGCCGCGACTCCGCCGGTCGCAGGCTCGGGGTAAAGCTCTTTGGCGGCCAGGCAGCTGCTCCGGGCAACATCATCGTGCGCCAGCGCGGAACCACATGGTTTCCGGGAAATGGCGTGGGCATGGGTACGGATCATACGATCTTTGCCGTGGTCGAGGGGCGCGTGGCCTTCAGGAAAGGGCTGAAGGGTCGCACCTTCATCTCTGTCCTCCCGGTCGCGGAGGCTGCAGAGTAAGCCGACCCGTTACAGTTGGCCTGTAATTCGGGGATCGGCTGGAAAGCCGGTCCCCTTCGCATTTTGTGAAGTTTTCGCTGCCGGGCGGACGAAAAGTAAGCCGCTCGTCACAGTCTTGCCAGAAGAGCAGGGCAGTGTCGCAAGGTCGGCCCCACGGGGTCGGTGTACGATGCGCTTCAGGGAGGGCGCGATGACCATGCATATGACTGCCGTTGCCACAGAAGGTCAGATCCCCGCCGGTCGCTTTGTCCTGCGTCCTGTCCGCCGGTCCGATGCCGGCCTCTTTGCGCTCTACGCAGGCGACCGTCGCGTGGCCGAGGGCAGCCAGTCCATTCCTCACCCGTTGCCGCCCGGCGCTGCCGAAGCTTTTGTGGCCCGCGCCCAGAAGCCCGGCACGGACGAGGATGTCTGGGTGATGGATGGCAGCACGACGGGTCTCGCCGAGGTGGTGGGCGTGATCAGCCTGCGCCATATGGACGAGACGCGGTTTGACCGCAGGCAGTCCGAAATCCGCTACTGGGTCGCTCCGGCCTTCTGGAACCTCGGCCTTGCCTCCGAGGCGGTCGCGGCCTTGTTGGACGCAAACCCGCAGGCCAGCTGCACGATCTTTGCCGAGGTTTTCCAGGACAACCCCGGTTCTGCCCGCGTGCTCACGAACTGCGGCTTCCAGTACCTCGGCGATGCAGAGACGTTCTCCGTCGCCCGCGGCGCGCGGGTCCCTACATGGACTTACCTGCGCAGGATGCCCCAACCCAGGGGATAACGCGTCTGCCTTCCTGCCCTTCATCTATTTCCAAACATCCCGGGGGGGCCCGGAACGGGCGGGGGCAGCGCCCCCTCTTCTCTTGTTGTCGCGCCAAGGCTTGAGCCGGGCGCAAATGTCCACTATCGCCATCCCTGTCCAAATCTGAAAGCGTACCGCCCATGAAGTTCCTCGACCTGTCCAAAGTCTACATCCGCTCGGGCGGCGGCGGGGCGGGCTGTGTGTCCTTCCGGCGCGAGAAGTTTGTGGAATTCGGCGGCCCCGATGGCGGCGACGGCGGCAACGGAGGCTCGGTCTGGGCAGAAGCGGTCGAGGGGCTGAATACCCTCATCGACTTCCGTTACCAGCAGCATTTCTTCGCCAAATCCGGCCAGCCCGGCATGGGCAGCCAGCGCACAGGCAAGACCGGGGAAGACATAACCCTCAAAGTCCCCGTGGGCACCGAGATTCTGGATGAGGATGAGGAGACCGTCCTTGCCGATCTGACCCGCGTCGGTCAGCGCGTTCTGCTGGCGCAGGGCGGCAATGGCGGCTGGGGTAATCTGCGGTTCAAATCCTCGACCAACCGCGCCCCCGCCCGTGCCAACCCGGGACAGGAGGGGGTCGAACGCACCATATGGCTCCGTCTGAAGCTCATTGCCGATGCCGGGTTGGTTGGGCTGCCGAATGCCGGCAAATCGACCTTCCTTGCCGCCGTGTCGAATGCGCGCCCCAAGATCGCCGACTACCCCTTTACAACGCTGGTTCCGAACCTTGGCGTTGTCGGCATTGACCAGCATGAATTCGTCATGGCCGACATCCCCGGCCTGATCGAGGGCGCGTCCAAGGGCAGGGGTCTTGGCACCCAGTTTCTGGCGCATGTCGAACGCTGCAAGGTGCTTTTGCACCTCGTCGATGGCACCTCGAGCACGATCACCAAGGATTACCGCACCATTGTAGCCGAGCTTGAGGCTTATGCCGAGGAGCTTGGCCACAAGTCCCGTATCCTTGCCCTGAACAAATGTGACGCGCTGGATGCCAAGACCCTTTCCACCCGCCGCCGCGCGCTGGAGAAAGCGAGCGGCGGGCCGGTTTTCGTCATCTCGGGTGTGGCAAAGCAAGGCCTGACCGAGGTGCTGCGCCGCCTTTACGCCGGGATCACTGCCCAGACCGAAGTGGTTGAGGATACGCCGTGGCAACCCTGACCGCGTGCGCAGCCCCTGACATCCGCACTGCCCGGCGTCTGGTGGTCAAGATCGGCTCGGCCTTGCTCGTGGACCGCACGCGGGGCTTGCGTCAGGACTGGCTGTCAGCTCTGGCAGAGGATGTGGCCGAGGCGAAGGCGCGCGGGACGGATGTGGTGCTGGTATCTTCAGGGTCCATAGCACTGGGGCGCACGGTGCTGCGGCTGCCTGCGGGGGCGCTTACGCTGGAACAGGCGCAGGCTGCGGCAGCGGTGGGGCAGATCCGCCTTGCGCGGGCCTACGAGGAAGTGCTGGCGCCCTACGGGATCGTCACGGGTCAGGTACTGGTGACACTGGAGGACACGACCGACCGGCGCCGCTACCTCAACAGCCGGGCCACGATGGAGACGCTGCTGAGCCTTGGCGTCGTGCCCATCGTGAACGAGAATGATACCGTGGCCACCGACGAGATCCGCTTTGGCGACAATGACCGACTTGCCGCGCAGATCGCGGTTACGGTGGGGGCGGACCAGTTGATCCTTCTGTCTGACGTGGACGGATTTTACACCGCCAACCCCAAAGAGGACGCAAGTGCCGTGCGCTTCGACCTCGTTGAAACAATCACACCGGAGCTGGAGGCGATGGCAGGGGATCCGGTCTCTGGCCTGTCCAAAGGCGGGATGAAGACGAAGGTGATCGCTGCCAAGACCGCTGTGGCCGGTGGCTGCGCCATGGCGATCATGGAAGGGTCGGTCCTGCGCCCGCTGTCGGCGCTGGCCAATGGGGCTGCACGGACCTGGTTTGTGGCGCAAAGCGACCCCCAGGCGGCGCGCAAGCGCTGGATTTCGGCGATGAAGCCGAAAGGCGAACTCCGGCTGGATGCAGGTGCGGTGACGGCGCTGCGCGCGGGAAAGTCGCTGCTGCCGGCCGGGGTGACCCAAGTGTCGGGCAAGTTCGGCCGCGGTGAGCCGGTGGCGATTCTGTCGCCCGAAGGTGCCGTGCTCGGCAAGGGACTGGTGCGCTATACAGCGGAGGAGGCGTGCGCGATTGCGGGCCATCGCAGCCAGGAGATCGAGGCCATCCTCGGTTATGTCGGACGGGCGGCGCTGGTGCATCGGGATGATATGGTGATGTGATGGCCTTTTTCAGGCGCCGGGGGGCCTGCCCCCCGGACCCCGGGGGATATTTGAGCAAAAGTGAAGGGGCAAGGTCATGTCGGACGAAGATCAGGCGGCCATTCTGATGGCCGGGATGGGCGCGGCGGCGCGGGGGGCGGCGGCGGAGTTGGCGGTGGCGTCTGCCGAGCGCAGGCATGCGGCACTGATCGGGGCGGCGGAGGCGGTATGGGTTGGACGGCAGGGGATCGAGGATGCCAATCACGAGGACATGGCTTACGGCGCAGAAAAGGGGCTGAGTGCTGCTATGTTCGACCGGCTGCAGCTGGACGAGAGCCGCATCCGCGGGATCGTGGACAGCTTGCGCGCGGTGGCGGCGCAGCCCGATCCGGTGGGCCGCGTGCTGGCGGAATGGGACCGGCCGAACGGCTTGCATATCCAGCGCGTGGCGACACCCCTTGGCGTGGTGGGGGTGATCTATGAGAGCCGCCCGAATGTGACGGCGGATGCGGGTGCCTTGTGCCTGAAATCGGGGAATGCGGTGATCCTGCGCGGGGGGTCGGAGAGCTTTCACAGCTCTGCCGCCATCCATGCCTGCATGGTCGAGGGGTTGCGCAGTGCTGGTCTGCCCGCGGCCGCGGTCCAGCTGATCCCGACACGGGGGCGCGAGATGGTGACGGCGATGCTGCAGGCGGTGGCGCATATCGACGTGATTGTGCCGCGCGGGGGCAAGGGGCTGGTGGGTCTGGTGCAGCGTGAGGCGCGGGTGCCGGTCTTTGCGCATCTGGAAGGCATCTGCCACGTCTATGCCGACCGGGATGCCGATCTGGAAATGACCCGGGCCGTGGTGATGAATGCCAAGACAAGGCGGACCGGGGTTTGCGGGTCGGCGGAGTGCCTGCTGATCGACTGGCCGTTTTACACGAAACACGGGGCCGTGCTGATCGAGGATCTGCTGCGCGCAGGTGTGGAGGTCCGCACCGAAGGCGAGCTTCTGAAGATCCCCGGCACAGTGCAGGCGGCCCCGGACGATTTCGGACGCGAGTTTCTGGACATGATCATTGCCGTGCGGCTGGTGGACGGAGTGGACGAGGCGATTGCCCATATCCGCCGCTATGGCTCCAGCCACACCGAAAGCATCCTGACGGAGAATGACGCCACCGCCGCCCGGTTCTTTTCCCGGCTGGACAGCGCCATCCTGATGCGGAACGCCTCCACCCAGTTCGCTGATGGCGGCGAGTTCGGCATGGGGGCCGAGATCGGCATTGCCACAGGCAAGCTTCATGCCCGGGGCCCCGTGGGGGCGGAGCAGCTGACAAGCTTCAAATATCTCGTGACCGGAAACGGGACGATCAGAAACTGATGCGGATCGCCGTTTCGGAAAGGTTGGCGACGAGCCGTCGTCCCTGACGGCGCGCCTCATCCGGGGCGAGGGCGAAATGCACCTGTCCCGGGGCAAGTTCTGCAGGCGCCCGCGGCGCCGCGAGCACAGACCACAGCGCCGGATCGAGCCTGAGCTTTGTGGCCTCACCCCGGATCATCCAATGGTTGGGGCTTTCTGCCACCTCGGAGGCGGTCACGGTGATGCGCCCGCCATAGGCCAAGGCCGACTCTAGGCAAAGTGCGACCAGCAAGGCAAGCTTCACCTCGTTGCGCGCAAGATCGGCGGGGGTGGACCAGTCGTAATTCAGCCGCCCCCCCCGGCCGATGTCCGTCAGGATCGCTGTCACCTCATGCCGTGCGATGCGCTGGTCGCGGCTCGACGCCCCGAAGGCCACGCGGAAAAACCGGATGCGTGCGTTGGCATTGAACACGCTTTCTGACACCAGCGCCAGTTCAGGGCTTCGCACACCGCCATCCATCAGCAACAGTTCGACCCCATTGCCGATGGCGCCAATGGGGCTGATAAGATCGTGGCAGATCCGCGAGCCGATCAGCGCAGCGAGGTCTGGTCCATCGGTCATTTGAGGCCTTTCTTGCAGGAACGATCATGAACGCGCTTTTGGAGCCGGGCAATCTGGTGAAGCACCCCGCCAGGCCCGATTGGGGCACCGGTCAAGTGCAGTCGAACATAGGCGGACGCGTGACGGTGAATTTTGAACATGCGGGCAAGGTGGTTATTCAGGGGCCGGACGTAACGCTGGTGCGGGTCTACCAACTGTAAGGGTTACTGTCGCGATTTTGCGGCGCAATGCAACCTAAGAGTGTGCAATGCGCCGCGATGTGGCGACTCTGTTGCAAAGTGGCAAGGGCCTCTCTAAGTCAGCGCCAAGTAAGGCGCGGGGTTAAGCAAGATGGCGGGCGTCGATCACGGCCTGGAAATCCGGCTGGCGCAGGGTGAGGCGGACCTGCGCGCTGCGCAGAGGCTGCGCTATGAGGTGTTCGTGGCGGAACTTGGCGGTGATGGGCCGCTGGTGGACCACGCAGCACGGCTGGAGGCGGACGAGTGGGATGCGCTTTTTGACCATCTGGTGCTGGTGGACACGGCACGGCCCGCAGGCGAGCATGTGGTGGCCGTCTACCGGCTGTTGCCGGGGGACCGCGTCGGACCCGGCGGGCGGTTCTATTCCGAGGGTGAGTTCGATCTTGGGCCGCTCAGATCCTCGGGCCGGAGTCTTGTGGAACTGGGGCGGTCCTGCGTGGCCGCGGATCATCGGGGTGGGTCAGCCCTTTATCTGATGTGGAATGGCCTGGCGGCCTACGTGCTGGAGCGGGGCATCGAGGTGATGTTCGGTTCGGCCTCGTTTCATGGCACCAATTCGGAGGCGCTGGAGCAGCCCTTGTCGTGGCTATACCACCATCACCTTGCCCCACCCGAGTTGCGCGTGACGGCACGAGCTGAACATCGGCGCGAGATGAACCTGATGCCGCCGGACGCGTTGGACCGGGTGGCGGCGCAGTCCAGAATGCCAGCGCTGATAAAGGCTTACCTCAGGCTCGGAGGCTGCGTGGGCGATGGCGCCTGGGTTGACAGTGCCTTCAACACGACGGATGTCTGTCTGGTGATGGACACAGGGCGCATGTCGACGCGACACCGCGATTTCTATGTCCGCAAGCAAGGACCGGCATGACAGGTTGGGCCTCGGCACCGGGGCCGGACTGGCACATCACCCCCTTGGGCTGGGGGCGGGTGCTGGTTCGGGGCGTGGTGCTGGGGGTGGTCACCTATGGCGGGCTGGTGGTGTTGCTGCTCTTGCGGCTTGTGGAATGGCCGGTCTTCGGTCAGGCGCGGCCCATCACGCCCTTCGTAACGCAAGGCGTATGCAAGGCGGCGCTGGTTATCCTGGGGCTGCCCCTGACCATACGGGGCAGGCCGATGATGGGGAAAGGGGCAATTGTCGCCAACCATTCATCCTGGCTCGACATCTTTGTACTGAACGCGGCGCAGCGGGTATATTTCGTTGCGAAATCCGAGGTTGGGGGCTGGGCCGGGATTGGCTGGCTGGCGCGCGCGACCGGCACAGTCTTCATCACACGAAAGGCGCGCGAGGCGGGGCGGCAAAAGGCACAGTTTGAAGAGCGGCTCCGTGCCGGGCATCGGCTTTTGTTCTTCCCCGAAGGCACATCGACCGATTCAATTCGGGTTTTATCTTTTAAATCAACACTTTTTGAAGCGTTCTTCAGCCACCGTCTAGAGCATGTGATGGAGATTCAGCCCGCGACGGTGATCTACCACGCGCCTGTGGGCAAAGATCCGCGCTTTTACGGATGGTGGGGCGAGATGAATTTTGCCGGACACCTGCTGCGCATGCTCGCCACTCCCCGGCACGGAAGGGTGGAGGTGGTATTTCATCCGCCAGTACGGGTCGATGCCTTTTCTGGTCGCAAGGCGCTGGCTGCACATTGTGAATGCGCCGTGCGCGCGGGGCATGTGCTGGCTGCACAGTGAACTAGTCCAAGGGAGCGATCAGGCGGCGCAGAGCGGCGCATGCGTCATCCTCGCCCCAGATCTCGGGCCCGATGGCGAAGAAATCGGTGACTGGGCCCAGTTGGGTCACAATGTCAGTGGTCAGCGCACCTTCCGCGGACACGGGCACCTCGATCATCTCGGACCACCACTCGAACAGATCAAAGGGCGCGCGGCTGCCATCGCCAAGGGTCGTGGCGCCGACGGGGCCGAACGCTGCGTAATCCGCGCCCGCTTCGGCGGCGTTGATCCCCTCATGTCGTGTTGTGCCGCAACAGGCGCCGACAATCGCATCCTCGCCCAGCTCTTTGCGCACTTTGCGCACCGATCTTGCGCCATCGGTAAGGTGGACGCCGTCAAGCCCGAGGCGGGCGACCATCAGGACATGCGCCTCGATCACGATGGCCACGTCGCGCGCATGGGCCACCAGCCTGCAGGCATCGGCGGCGCGGGAGATAATGTCCTCATCCCGGGTGGCAAGCGACAGGCGAAGACAGGCGATCTCGACCGTATCCAGCAATTTGGCGAGTTGATCGGGAAACACGTCCAGCTCAAAGGCCGAGGGGGAGATGAGGATGATCTGCGGGCGGTCTTGGGCGGCCATGGCGGGCTCCGTCGGGCGGCGAGAGGCAGGGAACTGCGGCCCTGTTAGCGCAGAATGGCGGGCAGTGCCATGGGGGTGCTTGCGCGGAGCGGCCCATGGGCTTATGTCGCGCAAACCCCGCAGAAAGGACCCCGCGCGATGACCCAGAGCCCGCCGCCTGCTGCGCCAGTCTTCGTGCTTGTGCGCCCGCAGATGGGGGAAAATATCGGCGCGGCCGCGCGGGCGATGCTGAACTTCGGGCTGGACGGCATGCACATCGTCGCGCCGCGTGACGGCTGGCCGAACCCCAAGGCCGTGGCAATGGCCAGTGGCGCAGGACGGCTTTTGGACCACGCAGGAATTTTCCCTTCGGTTGCAGAGGCGATCCGGGACTGCGATTTCGTTTTTGCCACCACGGCGCGCAGCCGTGAGCTGGTCAAATCCGTCGTGACCCCCGAGCGCGCGATGGAGATGGCCCGCGCGATGTCGGTTGCGGGCAAGAGAGTGGCCGTGCTCTTTGGCCCCGAGCGGACAGGGCTGGAGAATGAGGACGTGGCACTGGCCAATGCCATCGTGACCGTGCCGGTAAACCCCGAGTTTCCCTCGCTGAACCTCGCGCAATGTGCGCTGCTGATCGGCTATGAATGGCGCCGCCAGACCGAGGTGGTGCGCCCCGAAGTGATGGGCCTTGCCCGCACCGAATTTGCCCCGATGATCGAAGTCGAGCGGTTGGGCGACCATTTCGAGGAACGGCTGGAGGCCGCAGGCTTCTTCTTTCCGGCCACAAAGGCGGAGGGGATGAAGCAGAACCTGCGGAACATGTGGGCGCGCCTCGGCCTGACACGGGCCGAGGTGCAGACGTTTCACGGTATGCTGCGCCAGATTGCCTTCAAGCTGAAGGGGCAGGGGGAGTAGGGGCGCGGCCCTTTGCCCGGGGCGGGCACACTCAAGAAATTTTTTTGTCAAAAAGAGAGGGGCGGACAGGTGGATTTCGCAATCACCGGTCGAAGTCCGCTTCGGACAGGGCAGTGGAAGGGGCGGGGCCAAGGGCCGCAGGGTCTTGCAGGCCCTCGGGGACGGGCCTAGATTCGCGCCACCATCAGGAGCAGGGCATGGCCGGAAAACGCAGCATTTTCGAAGAAGTGGGTACGCGGCAGACGGCCCCGGTCGATCCTGTCGGCGGGTTGATTGACGCGCGGCCCAAAGGGGCGCGAAGGGCAGTCCGGGTTTGGCTGGTGGTGCTGTTCTTGATGGTTGCATTGATGATCGCGGTCGGTGGGCTGACGCGGCTCACGGACTCTGGGTTATCCATTACCGAGTGGCGGCCTATAGCAGGCGCGCTGCCACCGACAAGTGCGGCTGATTGGACAGCTGAGTTCGAAAAGTATAAAAAAATACCCGAATACGTGCTGCAAAATTCCCAGATGACGTTGGACGAGTTCAAAGAGATCTATTGGTGGGAATGGGGGCACCGACAGCTTGGCCGGGTGATCGGGCTGGTCTGGGCTGTGGGTTTTGCTGGCTTCATACTTTCGCGGCAGGTGCCTCCGGGCTGGACAGGGCGGCTGTTGCTTGTCGGCGCTCTGGGGGGGGCGCAAGGGGCGATCGGCTGGTGGATGGTGTCTTCCGGCCTCGGGGGGGGGGCGGTGGATGTGGCCTCTTACCGGCTTGCGACGCATCTTGGCCTTGCTTTCGTGATCCTCGGGCTGATCGCGTGGTACATCTTTGCACTTGGCCGCAACGAAGCGCAGTTGATGACGGCGCGGCGGGGGCGGGAGGCGGAACTCTTTGGTCTCTCAACAGGGTTGATGCATTTCGTTTTCCTGCAGGTGATCCTCGGCGCCCTGGTGGCCGGGATCGACGCAGGGAGAGGCTTTCCGACCTGGCCGTTGATGAACGGACAGTTCTTTCCGGCCGATGCCTTCTATGTGCCGGGGCGGCCTGTTTGGGCGGCGTTTTTCGAGAACCCGGGGCTGGTGCAGTTCATCCACCGCATGTCCGGCTATCTGCTCTTCGCTTTCGGCGTCGTGGTGTGGCTGCGGGGACGGCAATCGGTTCATCGTGCGACCCGCGCGGCGTTCCATAGCGTGATGGCGATGCTGGTGGCGCAGATGGCACTGGGGATTGCGGCAGTGCTGACGGCAGCGCATCCGCATGTGGCGATCACCCACCAGATCGGCGCGGTGATTTTGTGGGTGCTGGTAATCCGGGCGCGGCATCTGTCACAATACCCCATTGCAGGCTCGATCCGGAAGGGAACGGCGTGAAATCGAACAGCGACCCTTATCGCGAGTTGATGGCCTTCCAGCGCCAGACAGAGGCATTGGGCCAGGTGGCGGGCCGCCTTGGCTGGGATCAGGAAACCCAGATGCCCCCGGGCGCAGCCGAGCAGCGCGGCGAGGAAATGGCGGCGCTGGAGGGCGTGCTGCATGCGCGCCGCACCGACCCCCGCATTGCCGACTGGCTGGCACGGGCCGAGCCTGCCGATGCCGTAGCCGCCGCGCAGCTGCGTCAGATCGCGCGGGTGCACGCGCGGATGATAAAGGTGCCCGCGCGCCTGGCTGAAGAGTTGGCGAGGGTCACTTCGGTGGCGCAGGGCGTCTGGGCGACGGCGCGGGCGGAAAACGACGTGGCATCCTTTTTGCCGACCCTGCGGGCGGTTGTGGATCTGAAGCGCGAGGAAGCGCAGGCGCTGGCGCAGGGTGGTGATGTCTATGACGCGCTGGTGGATGACTTTGAGCCGGGGATGACCGCCGCCGATATCGCCGCCATGTTCGGCGCGATGCGACCGCGGCTCGTGGCGCTGCGCGAGGCTATTCTCGGCGCGGCGCACCAGCCTGCGCCGCTGACCGGGCGTTTTAAGACGGACATACAAATGGCGCTTGCACGCGATCTGGCAACCGCCTTCGGCTATGACTGGAACCGCGGGAAGCTTGATCTGTCGGTGCATCCGTTCAGCTCCGGCTCGGGGCAGGACGTGCGGATTACCACCCGGGTGGTAGAGGCAGATCCGCTCAACTGCTTTTATTCCACGATCCATGAGGTAGGACATGCCTGCTACGAGCTTGCGATCGAGCCTGCCTATGGGCTGACCGCTTTGGGTACCGGCGTGTCGATGGGCGTGCATGAGAGCCAGAGCCGGATTTACGAAAACCAGTTGGGCCGCAGCCGCGCCTTCACCGGCTTCATCTTCGGCAAGATCCGCGAGCGGATGGGTGATTTCGGCACGGCCTCGGAGGATGATTTCTATGCTGCGGTCAACCGGGTGCATTCCGGCTTCATCAGGACCGAGGCGGATGAGGTGCATTACAATCTGCACGTCATGCTGCGCTTTGACCTGGAGCGGGACCTGATCCGCGGGGCGCTTGAAGTGGGTCATCTGGAAGAAGCGTGGAATGTTCGATTTTCACAGGATTTCGGGGCGAATGTGCCAAGCCCCGCATTTGGAATTTTGCAGGACGTGCATTGGTCTTCGGGTGCGTTCGGGTATTTCCCGACCTATTCATTGGGTAACCTCTATGCCGGCTGCCTGTTCAAGTCGCTGAAGCAGGCGGTCCCCGATTGGGATGCGCATCTGGCCCGAGGGGAGGCGGCGGCTGTCACCGCATGGCTGCACGAAGCAGTGCAGCGCCACGGCTCCTTGCGCTTGCCGCGCGAGACGATCGTTCATGCGACGGGCGAAGAGCCGAGCGCAGAGCCATTCCTCGCCTATCTGGAGGCGAAGTTCGGCGAGATCTATCGGCTCTGATCGCTCAAAGGTTCGCGCGCGGAAAGCGCAAGCCCCGACGCTGGACATGCACGTCCACGTCGCGCATCGCGAACGCTTCTTGCAGCATCAGGGTGATGCGGCCCGTCTCCAGATCGTTCTGGCAGGTGTAAAGGTCCGCCGTAAGGAACCGGCGCGCAGGAAAGGTGTGGAACGACAGATGGCTTTCCGCGATCATCACCACGCCGGAAAGCCCGCCGGGGTCCTTGCGGTTCTTCGGGCCGACCTCCACCACCTGTGCAGGCGCGATGGTATGCATCCCCAACTCTGCGGGAATGCGGTGCAGCAGCTGCGCAATCAGTGCCTTGTCCGCCAGGCGCACGGGGTCGGCATCATAGCCATCCAGCATCATGTGCACACCGAAGGTTTCAAATCCGGGGTGGGTCTGGTCCCTTTCGACCATCTCGATATAGGCGAAGCTTCCGGCGAGGGGCATGTTCAGTCCTCCAGCCGCCGGGGCCGTACGGGGCGCAGGCGGTCATATAATACATTGAAGATATAGGCATAAACGACGGAAAAGGCAGTGAGGCCGATGTCGATCAAGAAGGCCTCCGGCAGCGGATGGGCGCCAAGACCGATCAAAAGCGGCAGGGTGATGACCATCGACGTCGCCTCATGCGAGATGGCGTGCAAGACGCGCACCGCGTGCGGGCGGTCACTTGCTACCCGGCCGGTGAGGCGCAGCTCGATGGTGTCGAAGACCGTATTGTGAAGCGGCGACCACAGCATCATGGCCAAGGCAAGAGCCGCGATCAGGGCCACGGAATGGTCCAGCGGTGCGGAAAACACCAGGGCGTAAAGCGGGGCGGCGAACAGGATGCCGCCAAGTTCAAAGGTTACAGTCTGGATTGCCCGCTCTGGCAGGCTGCGCAGGGACATGAGAGGAACTTTCCCCAAAAGGGTGTGTTGACTGCAAGCGGCCGCGAGTCGCCCCGGTCGCCTGACCCCTTTTCGCGCAGTTGCGCAAACCCAGCGTGAATTCAGCTCTGCTGCCAGTCCGGGCTGCGCTTCTCCAGAAAGGCCGCAATGCCTTCGGCGGTGTCGCGCCAGAGCATGTTGTCGGACATGACGGCACCCGTCCGGGCGTAGGCATCCGCCAGAGGCAGCCCCTGTTGATCATAGAAGGCGCGCTTGCCAATGCGGACAGCGGCGGTCAGCTTCTGCGCGATGGTACGGGCAAGGGCGAGCGTGACAGCCGACAGATCCTCGGGCGGGGCGATGCGGTTTACGAGGCCGACCTCGCGCGCGCGCGCGGCGGAAAGAAACTCGCCGGTCACCAGAAGCTCAAATGCGACGGCGGGGGGGACCTTGCGGGTCAGCGCAACCATCGGGGTGGAGCAAAAAAGCCCGATGTTCACGCCGTTGACGCCAAAACGAGCTGTTTCGGCCGCAACGACAAGGTCGCAGGAGGCCGCAAGCTGACAACCTGCGGCGGTGGCGATGCCCTGAACCTCGGCGATTACAGGTTGCGGCAAGGCGGGCAGACGCTGCATCACCGCAGCACAACGGGCAAAGAGATCGGCGAACGCGGCGGCGCCACCGTCAGGGGCGGCACGGGCGCCCTGCATTTCCTTCAGGTCATGCCCGGCGCAGAAGGCCCGGCCGGTTCCACGCAGGATGATGACACGGACGGAGCGATCCTGCGCGAGCGAGTCCAGCGCCTGTGCAAGCGCATCCAGCATGGCATCCGACAAGGCGTTGAGACTGCCTGGCGCATTGAGCGTAAGCGTTGCAATATGATCCTGATCGTGGCGGAGGAGAAGGGCGGTCATGACATGCTCTACGGTTGGGAAGGTATAAGTCTGGGCCGGACCGCGATGGAAGAAAAGCCGAAAGGACGTGACCTTCGCGGGGTCGGTGCTGCGCGGTTCTGTCTGCTTCGGGCGCTTGGGCTGCGAGGCTTGTCGGCAATCGGCGCCCGGTGGCAAAATACAAGGCCGGCTTTCGCCGCCGGTCCGGGCAGGGCGGGCTCAGCGTTTCGAGGCGCGGGCGTTGGTGGCGCCTTGCACCACGATTTCGCGAATGCCAGTCAGCTTGATGTTCGAGCGGTACACGGCCACCGTCACTTCCCGAGAGCGGGGGGTGTTCACGTCGGCCTGCTTGATCGGTGGCAGGATGCGGAATTCGAGCGTAAGGACATCGGGCTTTTCGGTTGTGACCTCCACCAGTTCGGCCTCCCACCAGCCTTGCGTGGGCGTGCGCCCGGTGGCCCGCAGGATAGCACCGCCCTGAACGGGATCGACCACAAACGAGACGACCTCCCCCACCAGCGGATTGGTGACGTCTGCAGCTTCGGCCGCCGCTCTGCGGGCGCGATTTTCCGAGCGTCGGAACCAGTTACGCGGGTTCAGCCGCGAACGGCCGATAACGCCCCCGCCGCAGCCTGCGACTACAGCGCCAAGCGACAAGAACAAAACTGTGCGTCGGGTGGTCATGCAGGTCTCCCAATCCTTCTCCTTGGGTAGCCGATGCTGCGCACTTTGAAAAGCATGTGTTGTGCAGGACTAGACCTTTGCACGTTGCGACCCTAGGTCAGAAGCACAAGACCGGAGGGTTCCATGGCCACTGCCGCATTTGAAGAAATTGCCGAGACCTTTGCCTTTCTAGATGATTGGGAAGACCGCTACCGCCATGTGATTGAACTGGGCCGGGCAATGCCGCCCCTGGACGAGAGCTTCAAGGTGCCTGCGCTGAAGGTGGACGGCTGCGCTTCGCAGGTTTGGCTGCGACCCGTTGTCGCCGGGGGGCAGTTCGATTTTGACGGCGAGTCGGATGCGATGATTGTGCGCGGGCTGATCGCGATCCTGCATGCGCTCTATTCCGGCCTGCCGGTGGCGGAGGTTGGTGCCGTGGATGCGGCGGCCGAACTGGGGCGGCTGGGGCTGAACGAGCATTTGTCGGCGCAGCGGTCAAATGGAGTGCGTGCTATGGTGGCGCGCATCCGTACCGTGGCGGCCACGGTTTGAGCCGTCAGACCTGAACGAGCGCGACCCGGTCGGTATAAAACGCCAGGTGCCCGGCGATGGCCGCAACATCGGCCTTCGGCGTCTCATAGCTCCAGATCACATTGTCGAGCCGCCGGTCAGGCGCGGCGACGCTGTAATAACTCGCGGCGCCCTTGTGCGGGCAGGTCGAGGCGCGGCTGGTGCGGTCGAGAAGGCTTGCATCCGCGTCAGTCCGGGGGAAGTACAGCACAGGCGGATAGCTGCCTTCGCGCAGTTCCAGCACCGCGCTGCTGCGCGCTATCACCTGGTCACCCACGCGGGCTTCCCAAGTGCCGTCGGCCGGGCTGATTTTGATGTGGGACATGCGGCGCCTCCTTGGACCAGACTGTAGTGGGCGCAGTTTGCACCGCCACGTCAAGGGGTCAGAGCGGGGCGCAGGCCAGCTTCAACCAATCGTGCGCAAGGGCAGTGACACGTGGGCCGATCTTCGCCAGTGTCTCGGCATGATAGGCGTCAAGCCACGCCCGTTCCCCCGGTGCCAGCAGGGATGCGACGATCAACCGCCGGTCAAGCGGTACAAAAGTCAGCGTCTCAAAGTTCAGCTGCGCGCGGTTGTCGCCTTTCTGGGGTGCAATCTGCACCACGATCAGGTTCTCCAGCCGGATGCCGAAGGCCCCCTCGCGGTAATAGCCGGGCTCGTTCGACAGGATCATCCCCGGCTCCAGCGGGACCTCGGACAGGCGCGACAGGCGCTGCGGTCCTTCGTGCACGGACAGGAACGCCCCGACGCCATGGCCGGTGCCATGGTCGAAATCCATCCCCTCCACCCAAAGGGCATATCGGGCGAGCGGGTCAAGGTCGCGACCGGCGAGGCCACGGGGCCAGCGCGCGCGGGAGATCGCGATCATTCCCTGCAGCACGCGAGTATAGGCGAGGCGCGCCTCCTCGCCCGGATCGCCAATCGCCATCGTCCGGGTGATGTCGGTGGTGCCGTCGCGGTACTGGGCGCCCGAGTCCACCAGCAGTAGCTCGTTCTGACGGACACTTCGGTTGGTCTTTTCAGTCGCGCGGTAGTGCATGATGGCCCCATTGGGTCCCGCGCCGCAGATCGTGTCAAAGCTGATGTCGTGCAGCGCGTTGGTTGCGCGGCGAAAGTCTTCCAATGCGCGGACCACGTCGATTTCCGTCAGATGCGAGGTGGAGTTGTGCTGGTCCAGCCAGCACAGAAATTCGACCATCGCCGCCCCGTCGCGCAAATGGGCGTCGCGCATGCCCTGAACCTCGGCGTCGTTCTTGCAGGCCTTGGGCAGACGGCAGGGATCGTCCCCCCAGACGACTTCAACCCCCGCCGCGGACAGCTCGGAGGAAACGGCGAGCGGGGTGGTCGTGCGGTCCACCCGTACCGGGCCTGCAAGCGTGCGCAGCGCGGGCAGAAAGGCCGCGGGCGGGCTGAGTGTCACGTCGGGGCCCAGGTGAGAGCGAATGGTGGCATCGAACTTGGCCGCTTCGGCAAAAAGCGTGACTCGGGCGTCATCATGCAGGATTGCGAGGGCATGCAGTACCGGATTGCGTGGCACATCTGCGCCGCGGATGTTCAAAAGCCAACATAGGCTGTCAGGCAGGGTGATCACGGCGGCGCGCTGGCCTGCGCCGCGCAGAGCTTCGGCGAGGGTCTGACGTTTCTCGGCGCTGGTCAGGCCCGCCAGATTATCGGGGTGCACAAATGCGTGGCCTTGCGGAGGGTCAGGCTGGTCCGGCCATATAGCGTCAACGAAATTCCTTACAGGGCAAAGGATTATGCCGGTTCCCTCAAGTGCTGTCTCAAGTTTGGAAAGCTCGTCCATGGTGTGCAGCCAGGGGTCAAAGGCGATCATCCCTGCAGCCAGATGATCCTTGATCCAGTCTCCCGGCAGTGTCTCTGGCCATGGGATCGGAGTAAAATAGGCCGTGTCCACCTGATGTTTGACCTGTACCCGGTAGCGTCCGTCGATAAAAACGCCCGCGACGTCAGGCAGAACGATGCAGAATCCGGCGGAGCCGGTAAAGCCTGTCAGCCATTGCAACCTCTCATCCCTGGCCGCCACATATTCGCCTTGGTGAACATCGGACCGTGGCACCAGAAAACCAGCCATCCCTGCCGCCTGCAATGCTGTCCGCAACGCATCCAATCGCAGGGGCCCCTGCGAGGGTGACGCAAGCATGTCAAAGGTTTGAAACATCAGGCGTATCCTCTGGATGCGTCAGCTGGTGCGCCGATAAGTCTTCGAGCCACGAGCGGCAGCCTTCGCTTGCTTGCGGGGGTCCTGTTCAAAGAGGCCCGCCAGCTGTTCGGTCATGGCACCGGCCAGTTGTTCAACGTCGGTGATGGTCACCGCGCGGTTATAATAGCGGGTAACGTCATGGCCGATACCGATGGCGATCAGCTCCACCGCGCGGCGACGCTCTACCATCGAGATCACATCGCGCAGGTGCTTTTCCAGATAGTTCGCCGGGTTAACGGACAATGTTGAGTCGTCCACCGGTGCCCCGTCAGAGATCACCATCAGGACCTTGCGCGCCTCTAGCCGACCCATCAGACGACGGTGCGCCCATTCCAGCGCCTCACCGTCGATGTTTTCCTTCAGAAGACCCTCTTTCATCATCAAGCCAAGGTTCGGCCGCACCCGCCGCCACGGCGCGTCGGCGCCCTTGTAGATGATGTGTCGCAGGTCGTTCAGACGGCCGGGCTGTTGCGGGCGGCCCTGGGCCAGCCACCGCTCGCGGCTCTGGCCGCCCTTCCAGGCGCGGGTGGTGAAACCGAGGATCTCCACCTTGACCGAGCACCGCTCCAGCGTGCGGGCCAGAACATCGGCACAAATGGCTGCGATGGAGATCGGGCGACCGCGCATCGAGCCAGAATTGTCGAGCAAGAGCGTCACGCAGGTGTCGCGGAACTCCGTGTCCTTTTCGCGCTTGAAGGACAAGGGCGTGGTGGGGTTCGCCACAACCCGGGCGAGGCGGCCTGCGTCGAGAGTGCCTTCTTCCAGATCAAACTCCCAACTGCGGTTCTGCTGGGCCTGCAGGCGACGCTGCAGCTTGTTGGCAAGGCGGCTGACGGCACCTTTCAGCGGTTCCAGCTGCTGGTCGAGGTAGGCGCGAAGCCGTTCCAGCTCGGCCGGTTCGGCCAGATCCTCGGCGCGAATTTCCTCATCGAAATCAGCGGCGTAGACGGTGTAATTGGGATCGGCATCGGAATGGGGGGCAGGGGGCGGCGGCTCCAGCGGGGCCTCACCCTCGGGCATCTCTGCTTCTTCGCCTTGTTCCATGTCGGCGCTGTCTTCGGTGGAGACCTGGGCCTGGCTCTGGTCCTGCTGTTCGTCCTGATTTTGCTCGGGGGAGGCTTCGGATTCTTCGCTCTCCTGCTCTTCCTCGCCGCGGGATTCGGGGCTGTCCTGATCCTCGGCCGCCTCCTCGCCGGATTCGTCATCCTCTTCCCGGTCCGGGTCATCGCCGAGCTGGTCGCCATATCCAAGGTCAGAGATGACCTTTCTTGCAAGCCGTGCAAAGGCAGCCTGGTCGGTCAACGCCCCGTTGATCCCCTCCAGCGTGCCCGCAGCCTGATCTTCGATGAACCCGCGCCACAAGTCGGCCACGTTGGCCGCACCTTTTGGCAGATCGCGCCCGGTCGCGAGCTGCCGCACCAGGTAGCCCGCCGCGACAGGCAGAGGTGCTTCAGAGGCTTGGGTAATCTGGGAATAGCCTTTCCGGTCCGCTTCCCACGCGATCTTGGCGTCGATGTTGCTTGCGGTGCCGGGCATGGCGCGGGCGCCGACGGCCTCACACCGGGCCGTCTCCATCGCGTCGTAAATCTCGCGCGCGAGCGGACCGGTGGGGGCGTAGCGGGCCGACACCGCCTCGTTGTGATACTTGCGGCGCAGCGCGAAAGCGTCGGCCGTGCCGCGTGCCAGCAAAACCTCATCCCGGGTCATCCGGCGGCTGACCTGGGGCAGGCGGATGCCTTCCTTGTTCATCCCCGGTGGATCGACCGAGTAGCTGACCGTCAGATCACAGTCGTCAGCCAAGGTCCGGGTCGCTTCGGCAAGGGCCTTCTTGAACGGATCGGCTGGATTGTCGCTGGGTTTGCTCATGATGCAAGGTAAAGCACCCCGGGCGGGCCGGGGCAAGGGCCGGGCAAGGCGCAAAGACACGACATTTTCCTGTGCGGGGCAATCTGTGCAGAGATGCACAGATGAGGCGCTAACATGCGTAATTTCCGCAGACCGCCCGAGGGCCGATGTGATTGCAAGTGAGTTCTTCATCAAGGCGGAAATGACCATGACCACCCTTCCCAAGATTGCCCTCATCATCGGCTCCACCCGTGCCGAACGTTTTGCCGACCTGCCCGCCCAGTGGATGCTGGCGCAGGCGCAGGCCCGCACGGACATGACGGTGGAATTGGTTGATCTGCGCGATTACGAACTGCCGTTTTTCAACGAAATGGCCTCGAATGTGGATGCCTTCGGCTGACCCGCGCGCCGTGGCGTGGCAGAAGAAACCGGCAGAATTCGACGGCTATATCTTTGCGGTCGCTGAGGACAACCGCTCGATCACTGGCAGTCTGAAGAACGCGCTGGATCAGGCCTATGTCGAATGGACCCATAAGCCGTTCAAAGCAATTGCGTATGGTTCGGTTGGCGGCACCCGCGCGATGGAGCATTTGCGCCTTATCGGTATCGAATGGCAGATGGTCCCGACCCGCAACGCGGTGCATCTGGGCATGGGCGATTTCTTCAAGGTGCATCCGGACATGGGCGGTTCGGGCAAGATGGCCGACGTCGAGGCGAACCT
>Ga0105047_10003379_pt1 | contig 28125 bp, 18 predicted proteins | sample MAT04_FD_78384 | JGI IMG/M metagenome (GOLD analysis project Ga0105047, IMG submission 78384) | Freshwater microbial communities from Lake Fryxell liftoff mats and glacier meltwater in Antarctica - MAT-04 (megahit assembly) | ecosystem: Environmental > Aquatic > Freshwater > Ice > Liftoff... | reverse complement strand
GCCACCAAAGCACACGGCTTCCAGCTGGACAGCTGATAGCTGCCCGCTTGAACTGCGACCAAAGCACACGGCTTCCAGCTGGACAGCTGATAGCTGACAGCTTTGAACTGCCACCAAAGCACACGGCTGCCAGCTTCGGGCCTCACCCGAATGTCGATTCTGAGTGGGCAACGCGACGGCAGGTGTTCGCCGGTTCACGGAGCAGCACGGCGGTCCGCGCCCCAGTTTCTCAGCTGGCAGCTGTCAGCTGAACAGCTGGCGGCTGTGTGCTTTGGTGGCAGTTGCCTGAATTCTCAATTCTCAATTCTCAATTCTCAATTCTCAACAGAGGAAGCCCGCCACCGAGTGTGTCAGTGACGGGCCCCCATCAATTTCCGGATAAGCGTGCGCGATCTGACTCAGTCGTGCTTGGGGCCGAGTGCTGGAGTCGGCTTCGCCGCTGCTGCCGCTTTCGTCACCTGAAAGCTCCCACTGTTGTCTCCTTGCACGGCCAGCATGCCATTCAGCGTTTTTTTGTCGGCGGACAGCACTCCCTGAAAGAATGCGCCCATGCCTTCCTCGGGCATCGTCATGGAGACTGTGTCTTGCTTGACCACAACAGACGCCATCGTGATTGGCGCTGGGTTAAACATCGTGATCACTAGCGAGCCGCTCCATCCGGCAGAGGCGCTATCCAGCAGGATTACGACGGGTATCTGCATACCCTGCACGAAAATATTGCCTTCCCACTTCCCAGCTAGAATGGAAGACGCGCTCGCGGCCGTAGTGGCAGCGGCTGTTGCCTGGCCGCCTGCGCCATTGACGGCGATCGCTGACGCCGCCAGTGAAACCGCCAGTGAAACGCGGCGTGCAAGATTTCGGGTCATCATGCGGGTGCTCCGTTTGTTCGGGGGTAGGTGCAGCTCATCGGTGCAGCATGCAACACATTGTGCGGCCGTGGTCTCCGCATCGTCGCAAAGTTCTGTGCCAACTAAAATGATATATCTACGAGCGGTTTCGCCAGAGCTCCAACAGGGTTGGCAATTCTTAATTACCCCAACGAATCCAGATATCTCCCAGTCTGGCGGAAAGTAGACGTCTCTGCTCGGCACGCCGCAGCGTCGGCCGAGCGAAGGGGCGCCGTGCGAGCCAAGGTTGCGGCCGTTCGATCGCTACTCTTAAAATGTTCCATGCCGAAATGCCATCACTATCTTCGCGCAATTCGGCGATGAGTTCCGACGAAATCATGCGCAGCTGCCGCCCGGTGAACGACTGTGCAAGGACAAGCTTTCCGTTGGCCGGATCAAACACATCGATGAAACTGATGGTGCGTTTCAAACCTCGGGCTTGACACAGACCCGCCTCCGATGGGTCTGTTGCTTGCGCCACGCGATCCACGACTGGCGGGCGGCAGGACGTTTAGCGGCGTCCAGTTGGCAATGGGACCGTGTCCTTCCACCCACACCAAACCGGCGCGATCCTGGCGCAGCTCGGTATACAGAGTATTCGTTTTAACTGGGCGCCTCCACGTGACTCCTCGGCTCCCCACGGTTTGAACCATGAAGAGTTCAGCACCAAGAGATGCCGCACGACGCGCCGATCGAGCTTCGGGATTTTTTGGAGCGAGCATCCTTTGCACGTGCAAAGGCGTCATAGGGCACAGGATAGGACGGGAGTGAGAATGAGGCATTGACGCTCAGAGCCAATCTTCGTTCGTAACTTCCGACGGACGACTAAAGTGGCGCAAGAAACCAATTGGGATCGACTCTCTTTCGCGAGGCGCTACACGCGCACATCGTGAAAGTATGAAACGCCGACTCTTTTTTCTTCTCGCATTCTCCACGGTTGGTTGTGCCGGAGCCAACACGCAGGGCGCACGCGCGGGCGCCTTACCGCGCCCAGCCACCGTCAACGGCGGTGCCCCGACCGACTCTATCCCGCTCGCGCTACGCTGGTACCGCGCCTCGGCCGAAGTACACGCGCTGTTCGTGCAGACGTATCGCAATGCGACCGCCTCCGTCCAGGCACTCGCGAGCGCTCAGGCCGGGAAACCGTGGGGGGTCATCATGGATGCCGATGAAACCGTGCTCGACAACTCGATGTATCAGCAAAGTCGAGGCGGGCGCGGCTACACACCGGAAACGTGGGAAGTTTGGGTGCGCAGCAAAAAAGCCACAGCGCTTCCTGGCGCCGCGGACTTCATCAATCGAGTGCGCGCCCTCGGGGGCAAGGTTGTGATCGTGACCAATCGCGAGGAAAATGTGTGTCCCGAAACGGAGCAGAACCTGCGCGCCGTTGGACTCAATGTCGACGAAGTCCTGTGCAAGCCGATAGGCTCGGGCGACAAGAATCCGCGCTTCTCGGCAGCGCAAGCGGGCACCGCGCCCAGCAAGCTTCCGGCGATGAAAGTGGTCATGTGGCTGGGCGATAACATTCAGGATTTCCCCATGCTCACGCAGGAGGTGCAGAAGGGCGGAGCGGCCGGATTCGCCGAGTTCGGGACGACGTGGTTTGTATTGCCGAATCCGCTCTACGGATCGTGGGATAAGAACCCGGTGCCGTGATCGCCAAAGTGCAGGGCAATTTGGCTGCCGCATAATGATTTTGCCCGTGGCGCCTGCGCCGCCCCTAAGACATTCTCCGAGCATCAACCAACACTTGGGAGTTCTGATGGAGATCGAACCGCGGATTGGGCTGCTGACCGGCCGGGAGTGGTCATTTCCCCCGGCATTCATGGAGGCCGTAGCGCGCCGCAATAGCGGCGTCGTCGCCGACTTCATCAAGCTGGACGCAACCCGAATGGCGCAGCCCATTCCGTACACACTCATTATCGATCGCATCTCGCATGAAGTCGGTTTCTATCGGGCGTTTTTGAAACACGCGACCCGTATGGGCGTCACCGTCATCAACAATCCGTTTATGTGGAGCGCGGATGACAAGTTTTACGATGCGACCCTTGCCATTCAAAATGGGGTGGCGCATCCGAAAACCATTGTGATGCCCAACAAGGATTACATCCCGGGTATTTCGCATAGTGAATCGCTGCGCAATCTCGCGTATCCGATGGATTGGAAGGGTGTGGCCGACCACATCGGATTCCCGTGCATTCTGAAAGATGCGCACGGCGGCGGTTGGCGTGACGTGTATGTGTGTCAGTCGATGGACGAACTGCTGGAGAACTACAACAACAGCGGTACGCTCACCATGATTACGCAGGAATTTGTAAAATGGGATCAATATGTGCGCTGCATGGTGTTGGGCCGCGAACACGTGTTGCCCATGCCGTACGATCCGGGTCAGAAGAAATACATTCCCGATCCCGATTATCTCTCGGATGAAATTCGCGAGCGCTGCGTGAAGGACGCACTCACGCTGTGCAACGCGCTCGGTTACGACATGAACACGGTGGAGTTTGCGGTCAAGGACGGCATTCCGTACGCCATCGATTTCATGAATCCGGCGCCCGATATGGATATCAATTCACTCACGCCGAGTTATTTCGAGTGGGTGGTTGAGCACATGGCCGACATGGCCATCAAGATGGCACTCGCACCGCAACCCGCCGTTGGAAGTGGTCCGACGTTTGCGCAGCGGTAACCGATGAGCGGCGATCACTCGAACCGCGCATCGGCGCCCGCGTCACCGGCCGCGCCCCTCGATCACTACCACTCGCTGCTGACCAACGAGGCCCTGGGCGCCGCGTCGCAAGAGACGTTGGTGGACATGTTGCGGCGCGACAATCTGTTTTTTGGTGATCGTCCGCTCTGCGGCGTGTTGCGCCCGCGGTTTCTCACGATGGCCCAATACCGACATATTGCGCACGGCTGCAAGCTCGTTGGTAGCGCGTTTGAGAAACTGCGCATCGCGGCTATGCAGCGCCCGGATCTGCGGGCGCAGTTCGGTCTATACGATTGGGAAGAACAACTCATTCACGCCGATCCCGGCTTTGCAGTTGCCAGTCCGACCTCGCGCCTCGATGCGTTTTATGCACCCGGCGAGGGTGGTTTGAAGTTCACCGAATTCAACGCCGAGACTCCCGCAGGTGGCGCGTACAACGATGCGTTGTCACGCGCAATGATGGCGTTGCCGGTTATGCATGAATTCGCGCGCACTCACGTTGTGCAACCCATTCCGGCAGCGTCGGGAATCATTCACGCATTGCTCACGGCGTACCACAGCTGGCGCGGCGTGCGCGACACACCTGACGTGTGCATTCTGGATTGGGTGGAAGTTCCAACGCGCAGCGAGTTCGTGTTGTTTGAGAAGGAATTCACGGCGCTCGGCATTCCCGCCTTTATTGGCGACCCGCGCGACGCCGAGTATCGCGATGGCACGCTGTATGTCGCGGGACGCAAGGTCACACTGATCTACAAACGCGTACTGATCGACGAACTCGTTGATCGCTGCGGCCTGGAAAGCGCCGTCGTGCGCGCGGTGCGCGATGGCGCGGTGTGTATGGTGAATCCGTTCCGCTGCAAAGTGTTGCACAAGAAAGCGTCCCTCGCGGTCGTCAGCGATGAAGCCAACGAATCGCTCCTCAACAGCGAGGAGCAGCGCGCGGTGGCGGCCCACGTTCCGTGGACGCGCGTCGTGACCGAACGAAAAACGCGCCACGGCAGCGATAATATCGATCTCATTCCATGGACCGCCGCCAATCGCGAACGCCTCGTGCTCAAACCCAACGATGAATACGGCGGCAAGGGCATCGTCCTGGGATGGACCGTCGATGACACCGCCTGGACTGAAGCGATCAAGGTTGCGCTCGCCGCGCCGCACATTGTGCAGGAACGCGTCACGGTGCCCAGCGAGATCTGGCCTGCGTGGGAAGGCAGCAGCGTTCACTTTGGCGAGCGCATGCTGGATACCGCACCATTTTTGTTTGACGGCACCGTGATGGCGGGATGCCTCACGCGTATTGCGACCGATCCACTACTGAACGTCACCGCTGGTGGTGGCTCGAACGTGCCAACTTTTCTTGTTGAGGAACGCTGATGTCCCGCCCACCGGCCACTCCGGCCATCCGTCCGGTCATCGGACTGACCACGCAGACGCTGCACTCCATCGACGGCATTCCAACTGGGCTGCCACAGTCATGGGTGATGAACCAGCGCTATTTTCACGCCGCCGCGCAGGCCGGGGCGATTCCGTGGATGATTCCGCTGCTGCACGACGACAGGCCGACCTTGCGCGAGATCTATTTGCGCCTGGATGGGTTGCTCATCCCCGGTGGCGTCGACATGGATCCGCGACAGTACGGCGAAGAGATTCGGAAAGAGTGCGGAAACCTGGATATCGCGCGTGATGCCGTCGAAATCCAGCTCACCAAGTGGGCCATCGAAGACGGCAAACCGGTGCTCGGTCTGTGTCGCGGATTGCAGGTCATCAATGTCGCGCAGGGTGGATCATTGTGGCAGGATCTTCCTTCGCAGAATCCGCAGTTCGCCAAACACGACTTTTTTCCGACCACTGGGTTCGAGCGCGACTATCTCGCGCACGAAGTGGACCTGAAAAGTGGTACACGGCTGCAAACGCTTCTTGACGAACCGCGCGTTAAAGTGAATTCAATGCATCATCAGGGCATCAAGCGTCTCGGTGCGTCGCTGGTGGCGTCAGCCGTCTCGGATGATGGGCTGATTGAAGCCGTCGAAGGAGAGGGCGACGCATTCCTGGTGGGTGTGCAGTGGCATCCGGAAGTATTCGAGATCGCCGAGCATCACGCCGGTAATCTGTTTGGCGGATTCATTCGGGCTGCCTGCCGGTGGGCCGATCAACATGGGTCCACGCGAAGCGACGCGCGTTAGTTGGCCGATCACTTTCGCGGACTTTTGATGCTGGGGTCAGAGTCGTTTACCAAAACGTTGCCGGCTGCGGACTTTTGATACTGGGGTCAGAGTCGTTTACCTGATACTGGGGGTCAGAGTCGTTTACCAAAACGTTGCCGTTCAAAGAAGTCTGTTAGTGCCAGGTTGGTCATAGCATCCAAACGTGTAGGGCCCGCGCGGCCCGGAGGCGTACATGCAGGCTCCGTCACTCACGGTCGGCATTGAAGAAGAGTACCAGATCATCGATCCGGTGACGCGTGATCTCACGCCCGGGTTCGAACAACTGGTCACCAGCGATCACGCGATTCTGGCCGAGGTGAAGGCCGAGTTGCATCAGTGTCAGGTGGAGATTGGTACGCAACCGTGCGCGAACATTGCGGATCTGCGGAAGGATCTGACCAACCTGCGACGCCTGGTCATACAGGCCGCCGCTCAACACGGCTTAACGATCGCGGCGGCAGGTACGCATCCGTTCTCCAATTGGATGAACCAGGAGATGACGCCGAAGGAGCGTTACCTCGGCGTCAAAGCGGAGTTGCAGGACCTCGCGCACCGTCTGCTGATTTTCGGGACGCACGTACACGTCGGTATTGAAGATCCCGAGTTTCGCATCGACTGCCTGAACGCGGCGCGTTACGTGTTGCCGCACATTCTCTGCCTGTCGACAAGTTCGCCGTTCTGGTTTGGACGCAACACCGGGCTGCATTCGTATCGCAGCATTGTGTTCAAGAATTTCCCCCGCACCGGTGTGCCGCGCATTCTGCAGGGGTGGAGCGACTATGCCGACCTGGTCGACACAATGGTGCGCACGAAGAGTATTCCCGACGGATCAAAAATCTGGTGGGATGTGCGTCCGCACTATCGTTACCCGACGCTTGAGTTTCGCATTTGCGATGTGAACACGCGTGTCGATGAGGCAATTTGCGTGGCGGCAATTCTTCAGGCAGTCGTAGCCAAGATGTGGAAGCTGCGTCGTGACAACCTTCAGTTTCGCGTATACGCCAGCGATCTCATTGAAGAGAACAAGTGGCGTGCGGTGCGTTACGGACTGGGTGGCAATCTTATCGACTTTGGCAAGAAGGCCGAATCGCCGGCGCCTGTGTTGATTCGTGAGTTGGTGCAGTGGTTTTTGGACGACGTCCTCGACGAACTTGGCACCCGGAAAGAAGTCGAATATGCGTTCAAGATTCTGGAGGGCGGAAGCAGCGCGCAGCGACAGCTGGCGACCTACGCACGGACGGGAGACTTGCGCGCCGTCGTTGACCAACTGATACGCGAGACTGCGGAGGGCGTGACGGAGCCGACACTCGGACCACCACTCGACTCTGTGAACGACCCGCTGGTGTCAAAGGCGCCGGGAACGTTGGCCACTCCCAACATGACCAGAGACAGTGCGCGGGGGCAGTCTGTACCCTGAACTGGACTATTTCGGTGTGGTTGCGCGTTTGACTGGATTTGCGCGGGTGTGTTGAGATCGATAACTGATTAACTGCCTTTGGACTTTTCGGACACAAAGGACTTTTCGGACAGATCCTGCACACAATAAGGGCCCCGAGCGGAGATGTCGGGGCCTTTCCCTTTTCTCTACTTTTTGAAATCGCTGGTACGACGAATACCTATCGCAGGTAGTCAAAAAATGCTGTGGTTCCCTTGCGGCATCGGAGCTTCGTCCAAAAAGTCCGGTGTGTCCGAAAAGTCCAAAGGCAGTTAATCAGTTGCTGTTCGCAGTTGGCGATCTCCGTTACGTGTCTTGTGCACGGTATCCGTTGAAATACGGAGACAGGCTGCGCGTGTAAGTACTGATAGGCCAACGAGGAACGCCCGAATAGTATGCAATGACATCAAGATAGCGAGCAAGACGGTCGCCATCAGAGGACTCATCCAGCCAGGACAACCACCGGATGCACGGTTCAAGTTTATTGCTCACACGTGGAACGAAAATCGCGACAACTTTGATCACGGTTCTCATGATTGGCGCCTGTGAAGGCGAGGCGAATCCCTCTGGACCCAATGACAGCAGCGGTGAGGCCGCGGTCAACACCGTCGTCACCACGAGTCCATTAAACGGCACGAGCAATGACACTCTTATTGCTTTCAGTTTATCGAAGAACGCCGTTGTCCCCAAAACAGGCGATTGGGACATCCTGCTGCGCCGATACGAAGTGCGCGTGAACAGTGCCGCGACCGCCGGCGCCGCTACCAAGAGCGTTACGGCCTACGCCATGAACAACAACAAAACGAGGACGGATGCCGAAGTGCTGGCGTTCACCATCGACAACACGCTCGCCGCGTTTGACGCAGTTCGTGCCGCCTCGATTCCCGCTGACACTGCGTTCAAGACGGATCGCCTTGAGGAAAACAAATACGGCTACCTCACGCTGAACGGAGCGCCCGTTGTGAATGCCGCAGCCTTCTGGAAAGTAAAAACTTCGAACGGTGGATACGCGGCGTTTCGCGCCACAGCGATCGCTTACAGCCAGACAGGCTCGCTAACGTCGCTGACGCTCGAGTCGCGGTTGCAAACCGGCGCAACGCTCGGCGCCGTACAGACGCTGATCATTCCGTTCACCGGGGCTACGCGGAACGTCAGTTTGGTTACAAACGCGGCGGTGACTTCCAGTGGCTGCAGCTGGGACATCAGCGTCAATCCGAGAACATTTGAAATGTTCGTCAACAGTGCCTGCGGTGTTGGAACGTCTCCGGGAGGAACTTCGCCGACGTTTGCCAACGCGACAACCGCCAGCGACGCTGCGCAGTACTCCGCGTATATCGCCGAGTTGTATGGGCCGATTCCAAATTCCATCTCGGACCTCGGCGCGCCGTTTCGTTACAACCTGTCGGGTACGAATCGTTTGCACCCAACGTTCAACACCTACCTCATCAAGGTCGGAACGAAAGTGTACAAGTTACAAATGACGAATTACTACAGCGAATCGGGTGCTGGCGGTTATCCCACGCTTCGTTCGGCACGTATTCAGTAACATGTTCTCTCGAATAGCTGCGGCGTTGTTGCAGAAGCGGCTGCGTTTATTGGTGGTCGCCACCGCGAACCGCTGCGTACAATTCCACCGCCGTGAGGCTCTCGCGGCGTTCGTATTTGCGGGGGCAAGTGGCACGATGTGCCCAACAGCTCCGGCGCACGCGCAAACGAGTCAGCCAGCGGGTGCTCGCGCGGTGCATGGTTCAGTAGTGAGCGCGTCCGACAGCTTGATCATTTTCGCTGCGGAAATTCGTTCGATGTCTGGACAAACGCTCGCGCGCACCGATCAAGCCGGGAAGTTCACGCTCCTAATAGTGTCCGGTGACTCAGTCGTTGTTCGAGCCCTTGGATTTCGTGAACGACGTGTGGGGGTGGGCGCCACAATGCGCGTAGTGTTGCAATCGCTTTCCACGGTGCTGCCGACAATGACCACCACCGTTGGGCAGCGCGAAATTCGGGCGAGTGACGTAACCGTGCGAACAGCGGTGCTCGAGCGCACGGACATCGATGCGGCGGCGGCGATTTCGGCGAATCAATTGCTGCGCCAAATCCCGGGACTGCAGGAAATGCCCGCGCCGCCGTCGCAAACATCAATATCAATTCGGGGGTTCGACGCGTCGCGTGTGTTGGTTCTAATCGATGGCGAGCCGGCGTCGGGCGCACTCATCGAAAATCGCGACATCGGCCGATTATCGACAGTCGCGGCGGAGCGCATCGAAGTTACCAAAGGGCCGTCCAGCGTTGAATTCGGAAGCGACGCGTTGGGTGGTGTGATCAATCTTGTAACGGCCGCACCAAACCGGAATTTTACAAGTGATGGTCTGTTTCGGCAGGGCGCGCTTGGACGGCGTGAATCGACGCTGGGTGCGAGTCAAACCATCGGAGACTTCGGCTATCGCGTGAGCGGCGGCTGGCGTCAGGTCGATCGCGTTACGGCAGTTGATGCGGAAGGCAGTTCACTGGAACGCGTGTACGATCTGCGCACCAGCGCGCGCTACAAGTTGTCCGATCGTGCCTCACTTCGTGCGGACGTGCAGGGTTCGCGTGAGCGCCAGCGGTGGCCGATTGGTGGTGGCTATAATGGATTCATCGACAACGGAAGCGGGCAGGGGTTTGTCGAGGGACAATTGCAAGCATTGGGCGGCGCGTTTCGCGCGCGGGCATTTGCACAGCGCTATTCGTACCAGTATCGCCAGTCGCAAAAACAAGTACCCATTGCCGGAAGCGGCGACTCGTTGGAACAGCGCGAGCGCCTCGAACGATATCTGATGGCCTATTCTCGCTCGGCCGGACGACAGACGATTGATATTGGTGTGCAGTTCAGTACACGCGACTTGATTTCGCCTCGCAAGGTTGGCAGCGACAGCGCGACGGACACCGTGAGTGAAATATTTGCCCGCGACTCCTGGAAGCTGGGACCGGTACTCGCCAACGCCGGTGTGCGCTACACGTCGAGTTCATTGTGGGGAAGTGCGTTTAATCCGTCGTTTGGCGTTGCGTGGCAAGTCAACCCGTCGCTACGACTGCGCAGCAACGTTGCACGCGGCTTTCGTGCGCCGAGTTTCAAGGAAATCAGGTATACGTTCTCGAATCCGAGTGCCGGGTATACCGTGATTGGCAACAGCGATCTCCAGCCGGAATCGTCGTGGAGCACTTCGGTGGGCGGAACGTGGGCTCCAGTGGCCAGCGTCTCGATCGATGTGGAGGGTTACCGCAACAACGTCTCCGGTCTCATTGATACGCGGTATCAAGGAGGGAATGCGGCGGGATTTCAAGTGTACCAGAACGTGAATGTCGCGAAGGCGCACACGGCCGGCGTTGAAACAAACGTCCTGTACTCGACTGGGGCGTTGACTGCGAGTGTTGGATACGACTATCTCCGCGCTCGGAACGACGAGACGGCGCTCCCGTTGGGTCGTCGCGCGTCGCATACAGCTCGGTTGCGCGTTGCGCGAGTATTTGACGTGTTGTCCGGCGTTACAACCGACTTTACCGGACGCTATACGGGATCGGCGCCAATGGTTGGTTTGGTCGCGGATCTGCCGGCGATCGTCGGGATGCAGGGCGCCTTTCTTGCACTGGACGCGCAGGTGCGGGCGAATCTGTCGCGATTGCTGGAGTTGTCGGGGGGCGTGAATAACTTGTTGGACGAACGCCCAGCGTTGTACTCGGCGGCCTACCAACGACAATATTTTGTTGCAATACACATATTGTGGTCGCGGAGGCCGTTGTAGCCGACCGTACGGGCTAGTTGGAGCGAGGGGTTCGAGTGGCGCTAGCGAGGATTATTGGCCCTTAACTGACTAACTGCCTTTGGACTTTTCGGACACACCGGACTTTCCGGACGAGTGTTGCGCGAGAAATGGGGGCCGCGCGGACATACGAAGAGTTTGCACTCTTTGAATAAAAAGAAACGTTCTCGGCATTCCCGCGCCGTTAGCTTGCACCCGTTCCGAAACTGTCCAAAAAGTCCTGTTCAAAGTCCGTAAAGTCCAAAGGCAGTTGGTCAGTTAGCAGGCTCCGATTCCGCACTATCTCCAGTCGAACACTCTCAAGCCCTCCCCGACGCGTCCTCTGCAGCAAATCGGGCGAGCAGGATCCGCGCCTCATGCTCCGGAAAGTCCTGTACCGTCAGTACAACCGAGTCCCCCAAAGGCGCCACGACCGACGCGACGGTCAGCCGCACATCGGCACCCACGCCCGACTGCATCACAGAGAATTTGGAAACAGCGCCAGTTCTGCGATGCGTCACGTTCACAATCGGCGTATTCCAATCGCGCCCGGCTTCGTAGTCCACGTCAAAACTCGCAATGCGTTGAACCTCGACACCAATGTTCTTCAGTGCTGCTGCAGCGGACGCAACCCGCGTAGGCGCGTCGAGTACCGGCAACGCCTCGCGCACATACAAGTCCGCTGCAGAACCTTGTTCGGCCACGTTGCTCATCGCCTGCGACAGTCCAGTCAACAACTCGTTCTGCAGTCGCGTTGAATGTCCGGTTAATTCGATGGCACGTGCCGCGTAGCGCAGCACTTGTCGGGTTTCGATGCGAGCGACATCGTCAAAAAACCAGGCGCAAGATGTGAAGGTGCGCAGGACAGCGCGTTCGAGTTCCAACAATTCCTGCGCACGCTGCACCCCTGCGTCGTTGGCCGGATCACGAACCTCCGCCCGCACAAAGGCCGTCAGCGCTGCGCTGTCGTTGGCGACCACGCTGCCGTAGCGGTTGCGCACGTTCCACGGATTGTCGGCGAACAGCGCGAGACCTTCGCTTTCGAACGTGCTGTTGCACTCGTGCGCCAACCAATCCATCGACTCGCGTAGCGGGCGACGCCAGCGTTGCGATGTGTGCGCATTGCTGTCCAACCGGCAGCCGCAGTCGCTCCGCCAACGCTCGACACCATGCGCGCAACTCCACGACGAAGGGGATACGAGTTGCACCGTCGTTAACGGCGGATTTTGGGCCACCAGGGCCGCGGCGTTCGTGACGTGCGTGTGTTCGCGTCCGTCCAACATCAACAACGCTGTAGCGAGCGCGGTGTCGCCGCCGCGGTGATGGTGGCCGAAGGTTTCGCCGTCGGTCGCGAGCGTGGTGCAACGGAGCGGGTGGTCGTTGTGTGCCAACGGGGCGAGGCGCTCGGCGAGTCCAGCGGGATTCTGCAACAAATTCCCAAACGCGACCTCGCCGGCGAGATGGCCGTCGTAGGGAAGAATGAAAACCGATTGATTCCTGGCACTTTCCCAGCGCACGGGCATTCCATCGCCGGCCGCACCGTGAATCTGATACGGCGCCAGAATGGTGAACTTCACACCCTCCTGGGCCAATACTTCCAACGTTTCGTCATCGACGGCGCACTCGGGTAGCCACATGCCTTCGGCATCGCGACCAAAACGACGGCGAAAGTCGGCCAGCCCCCATCGGACTTCCGTCACTTTGTCGCGACGCGACGCGAGCGGCAGAATGACATGATGATACGGCGCTGCAATCGCATTGCCGTGGCCCAGACGTCTGACGCTGGCCGCGTCGCCTTCGCGCATGAGCTGCAGTGTGTGCGGTGCCTCCTGCTGCAGCCACTCGCACAGGGTGGCTCCGGCGTCGAACGAACACCACGCGTAGAGATTGACCACCCGCAGCAATCCCGAGCGCGCATCGGGATCACGCCGCGCCGCGCGCTTGTCGCGCGCACGAATTTCGACAGCGCCGAGTCTCGCGTAACACTCGCGATTGATGCGTGAGTTCCAATCGTGATCGGGTGCCGCGGATGGTTCGGTTTCGACGACTTCGAGCCAGGGATCTTCGCGCGGCGGCTGATAACAGTGCGCGTGAACGATTATGGAGCTCAACGACCGTAGCGTGCGATTTCGACAGCCCGGCGATAGACGTCCGCATATCGATTGGCCGACACTTCCCAGCCAAAATCGCGACCCATCGCTTCGTACATACGCGGCGCCCACTCGGCGCGCTCGGACCAGCGAGCCAGCGCTCGTGAAATCGCGCGATCGAGGGCCGCCGGTTGGAATTCGTCAAACAGAAATCCGGTCACGTCATCGTCAACCGTGTCGGCAATGCCACCAACGCGGCGTCCAACCACCAGGGCGCCGTACTTTTGCGCGCGCATTTGCGTGAGACCGCACGGCTCATATTGTGACGGCATCAGGAAGATATCCGCGCCCGCCATGAGGCGATGTTCGAGACGGTCGGTGAAATCAAACTGCACGCCAATGTTATTGGGACGCGCCCCCGCGAGTGCCGCCAGTGCTTCCTCGTATTTTTTTTCGCCCGCGCCCAGAAACACAAAGTGTGCGTCGAGATTCCACACGAGGCGCGAATTCAGAATGAGGTCGATGCCTTTTTGGGTGACCATGCGCCCCGTCAGTCCGAACATCGGCGTACGACGGCGCTGGGGCAGCCCAAACGTGCGCTGCAGTGACGCTTTGCACTTCGCTTTATCCGACGTGTCCTCGCGCGAGTAATTCGCCGTGATCTGATCGTCGGTCTCTGGACTCCACACGCGCTGATCGATTCCGTTGGTGATGCCGGTGAATCGATTACCCAGCCAGTTGAACATCTCCTGCAATCCGAATCCGCCACCAGGTGTGCGGAGTTCGCGGGCGTGGGTGGGACTGACCGTCACCACCATGTCGGCAAACGCGAGACCGGTTTTGAGATAGTTGATGCGACCATACCATTCTGCCTGCGCGAAGTTGTACACCTCGGGTGGCAGGCCAATTTCTCCCATCGAGGATTCGGGAAAATGGCCCTGGTACCCTGCGTTGTGCACGGACAAAACTGTCGGTGTTCCGGCATATTGTTCGCGCAGATCGCCGTACGTGCGCATGTACATCAGCGTCAGCGACGTATGCCAATCGTGCGCATGAATCAAAACTTTCCCCGCGATGAGGCGCGGAATTCCGGCCAGCACCGCGCGACAGAACATGGCGAAACGTCGCGCGTTGTCGGCGTAATCGCGGCCGCCTTCGCCGTACAATCCCGATCGGTTGAAGTATTCCGGGATGTCGACAAACACAACTTTCGGTCCGGGCGGTGCATTCACTTCGCGAAAGAAGCGCACCTCCTGGCCGCGGTATCCCAATTCGATGTGAACCGGACGCCCGATTGGTGCGAGATCGGGCGCGTGATCGCGCACTGAGCGATACAGTGGCAGGAACACCACCACAGTTGCTCCAGCCTTCACCTGAAAATTGGCGAGCCCCATCGCGGCTTCGGCCAATCCACCAACGCGCGCGAACGGGCTGTATTCCGCTGCGAGATGCACAATCGTGTACGAGCCGTCGGTGGGCGCCTTGATCGCAGGCATGCCGCTGTGTGGTGTCAACTGCCCCGGTGCCGTCATGAACGCTCCTGAAGTCAGGAAAGCGGTGGATCGTCAGGAAGCGCGTCGCCAAGAATTGACGGTGCGTAATAACCACGAGCATACTCTTCGACCATGCGACGGGCCGTGAAGTGTTGTCCCGCAACACGAATAGCATGTTTCATCGTCTTCGTCCACGCCAGCGGCAAGTCGCCCGCGCTTCGTTCGTAATAACGCGGAACGAGATCGCTTTCCAGGAGTTCGTACAGCGCTTCGACCGTGCCGTCTCCGCTGTCGGAATCGACCTCAGGTGGAATGGCCCAGCCGTTGTTGCCTTCGAATCCTTCTTCCCACCAGCCATCTATTGTGGACAGTTGCGGCACGCCGTTCAGCGCGGCCTTCATGCCACTGGTGCCGGAGGCTTCGAGCGGCACACGCGGCATGTTCATCCACACGTCGACGCCTTGCACCAGCAGATGCGCGAGATGCATACCGTAGTCTTCGACAAACGCGATGCGGCCTTCGAAGCGATCATCCCGCGTGAACTGATACACGTTCTGCAACACGCTCTTGCCCGGACTATCGGCCGGGTGCGCCTTGCCCGCGAAAACAAATTGTACCGGGCGGCCGGCTCTTGTGCACAAACGACGCAACCGCTCGGGGTCGCGGAACAGCAAGTTCGCACGCTTGTACGTGGCAAAGCGACGCGCGAATCCAATCGTCAGCACGTGCGGATCGAGGAGCGTGCCCGCGCCGACTATCTGCGAGGCATCGAACGTGCGCTGCGTGAAACCGCGACGCGCTTCTTCCCGAATCGTGCGCATCAAAATGTGTTTGAGACGCAAGTGCGCGCCCCACAACGCATCGTCGTCCATGCTCAGCACCTGCTCCCACATATCCTTGTTGGTATTCGCGCCCCAACCTACACCCAGCGTGCGATCCAGCAACTGCATGATTGGGTTGGCCATCCACGTGGCGAGATGCACGCCATTCGTGACGTGGCCAATGGGCACTTCATCGACGCTTCGAGGCGACCACAACGGCGCACACAAAGTGCGCGAAACAATGCCATGGCGACGCGACACTCCGTTCACGCGCCGCGCGAGACGAATGGAGGCCGCCGTCATGTGATATTGATCGGGACCAGCCGACGGATGATACCCAATGTGAACAAACGCTTTCGCATCGATCCCCATGTCTTCCCATACTGGACCGGAACACTGCATCACCTGCTCATTGCTGAACATGTCGTGACCGGCCGGCACTGGCGTGTGTGTCGTGAATACGCTGGCGTTGCGAATCTGCTTGACCGCATCGGCGTACGGAATTCCTTGCAAGCACAATTCGCGCACCCGTTCCACCATCATGAAGGCGGCGTGTCCTTCGTTCGCATGCCACGCGGCCGGCGCAATTCCCATCGCCCGCAACGCGCGCACACCGCCAACACCCAGCAACCATTCCTGGCGCAACCGCAACGCCGGACCACCGGCGTACAGTTTGCTCAGCAGCGGACGATCATCTGGATGGTTCTCTTCAATGTCTGAATCGAGCAGGTACACCGGCACGCGACCCACGTCCATGCGCCATACGCGAATGTGCACGTCGCGGCCAAACGTTGGCACGGTGACGAGATGCCGCGCACCATTGACGCCCGGAACCGGTGTCATTGGTGTTGAGGACAGCTCGAACCGATTGTCCGAGTCTTCCTGCCAGCCATCCGGGCGGATGTGTTGATCGAAATAACCGTTGCGATAGAGAATACCCACCGCAACCAGTGGCACACCGAGGTCCGACGCCGTCTTCAAATGATCGCCCGCCAACACACCCAATCCGCCCGAATAGATCGGCACGGAATTATGAATACCAAACTCGGCGCAGAAATACGCGATGGGTTTCCCCTGCAATTCGGGAAACGTGCGTGTATACCACGTGTACTGCGATGTCTTCTCCGATTCGTACCACTGTAGCTGGCGATCGAATCGCGCCAAAAATACTTCGTCCGTTGCCAACTCCGTCAAACGTGCTCGGTCAACACGTTGCAACAGGAGCAGGGGATTGTGCCGAAGTTTCTGCCAGAGCGGCTCGTCGATATCGCGAAACAAGGTGCGCGCTTCGCGGTTCCAGCTCCACGCGAGATTCATGGCCAGTGTCTGCAACCCGTGTAATCGAGGGGGCAGCGCGAGCACGCGCGAGCTCGATACCGGCGTCGCCGAGTGGCCGTTCGTTGCAGAAGATTCGGAAGCTGATGGTCCAACAGGTGCAGTCATGAGCGATCTGACGTTAGGATAGCAGTGGGGCAACCGGTCGTGCCTTCGGTGGCTCTTCGTTGGCCAGACGCAAACTAATCTCAAGCCGCCTTCTCATGGCAAAGCGTTCGCGAGCTCCCGAAGTTCACAAGTTTGGCGGGGCTTCCCTGGCTGATGCCAAGGCGGTGCGGCAGGCACTGGATATCATCAAATCGCGAACTGCGCCAGCGGTGATTGTAGTGTCGGCACTGGCGGGGGTAACTGACGCACTGCTTTCGCTGGCGGCAGCGGCCTTGGCGGGCAAGCGGGGAGACCCGGACGGTGCCATCAGGGCCCTCCGCCAGCGGCATCTTGACATCGTGACGGCCGTGATTCCAACGGCCGCGGCGCGCGGAGAGGTCAAGACTGCAATTGAGGGCGCCTTTGCTGAGTTGCAGGTGTTGCTGGACGGCGTGGCCAGTTTACGCGAGTTGACCTTGCGGACCAACGATTTGATAGTCGCGCGCGGCGAGCGACTGTCGGCCCTGCTTGTTGGGGCGAGTTTGTCGGCGATGGGGAAACGGGCGCAATACGTGGATGCCACCGAACTCATTCTGACCGATGGAAAACACGGCGGCGCGTTTCCTGATTTGCTGGCCACCGACAAGCGGGTACGCGCGCGACTCAAGCCGCTCATCGCCCGGGGCGTGATTCCCGTCGTGCCCGGATTTATTGGCGGCACAACGATGGGGACCGTCGCAACGCTCGGACGTGGGGGCAGTGATTTGACAGCCACGCTGCTCGGTCGATCGTTGGGCGCCGCAAGCGTTTCCTTGTGGAAGGATGTGCCCGGCCTCCTCACTACAGACCCACGGCTCGTCGCGTCGGCGCGAGTCATTCCGCAACTGAATGTGCGTGAAGCGGCAGAGTTGGCGTACTACGGCGCGAAGGTGCTGCATCCGCGCGCATTAATTCCATTGTCAAAACGGACGCTGCCCGTATTCGTGCGCCCATTTAGTGACCCGGGTAGTCAGGGTACTGAAATTTCAACACGTCGCACTCTCACGAAATATCCCGTGAAGGCGATTTCGGTGGTGCAGGCGCAAGCACTCGTGACGGTGACCGGCAACGGCATGTTGGGGGTGCCCGGTATTGCAGCGCGCACCTTCACGGCGCTCAACCACGCGAATATTTCGGTGGCCTTGATTTCGCAGGCGTCGTCGGAGCATTCCATCTGTTTGTGTGTGCCGGCGTCCAGCGCAGCGCCGGCCAAACGGGCGCTGAGTGATGCGTTTGCACTCGAAGTAGCGCGTCGTGAAATTGATGGTGTCGAAGTGCAAACGGGCATGAGCATGCTGGCCGTGGTCGGACTTGGCATGGCTGGCGCGCCGGGCATTGCGGCACGCGTGTTTCGGGCGCTCGCCGATGCGACGGTAAACGTGGTCGCCATTGCGCAAGGTTCGTCCGAACTCAACATCTCGGTGGTGGTTGCGGAGTCTCAATCAGTGCAAGCGGTGCGTTCCATTCACTCGGAGTTCCAGCTCGACAAGATTGGCGGCGGCGGATTGGAAAACAGCCAACGCGTTGATGTGGTGATTCTGGGCTTCGGCATGATCGGACGCGAACTGGTGCGCATGTTGCCGCGTGTCAAAGCCAAAGCGCAGCTCAACGTTGTTGGGTTGATTGATCGCAGCGGATATCTGTTTGATGCGTCTGGCTTTGGTGCGCGAAAGCTTCAGCAGGTGGCCGTGGCAAAAGCCAAAGGCGCGTCGCTCGCGGCGATGCAAGGTGGTGTTGCCGCGAAGGCCGAGGCGGCCGTTGCTGACATTCAGCGTCACGCGCTGTCGCGTCCTATTCTGATCGATCTCACCGCCGACGATACGATGGCGGCGTTGCGTGCGGGTGCCGCGGGTGGCATGGACATTGTACTCGCCAACAAACGTCCACTCACGGCATCAAAAGCGGCAGTCGAAGAGCTCCGTGCGATGATTGCCCAGCAACATGTGCGGCTGCGACAGGAAGCAACCGTCGGCGCGGGTTTGCCGGTGATGGATACGTACGCGAAACTGGTCGAGTCGGGCGATCGCGTGTTGCGCGTGGAAGGATGTACATCGGGAACGCTTGGGTTTCTGCTCTCGGAAATCGGCCGGGGACGTCCGTTCAGTGAAGCGCTACGCAAGGCGATGGAAAAGGGCTACACCGAGCCCGATCCGCGCGATGATTTGTCGGGAATGGACGTGGCGCGCAAAGCGCTGATTCTTGCGCGTATGCTGGGATTTCGCGGTGAACTCAGGGATGTTGCGGTGTCATCGCTGGTGCCGCCGGTCGCTCAAAAGATGACGCGCGAGCAATACATCACATCTCTCGAGACGTTTGATGCGGATTGGAAAACGCGGCAGGATGCGGCGAGTTCTGCGGGCAACGTGTTGCGCTACGTGTTGTCGGTGACGCCGCGCAGAGTCAGCGTGGGATTGCAGTCGGTACCGAAATCGCACCCGCTGGCGAGCCTCAACGGCACGGACAATCAGATTGTGTTCACGACGCGGCGCTACAAGGAAAATCCGTTGGTGATCACCGGACCTGGTGCGGGGCCGGCAGTTACAGCGGCGGGTGTGCTGAACGACGTCTTGAAGTTGGCGACGACGTGACCGCGTTCGGCGGTGTAGTCGTCGCATTTGCGCCGGGCTCTATTGGCAATTTTGGTCCGGGTATCGACGTGTTGGGCGTTGCACTGACCGGTGCGGGTGACGAAGTGCGTGCGTATTTCAACGGGACATCCGAAATTGTGGTCGCCGACGCCGGGCATCCCGATTTGCCAACGGACCCCGCGCGTCACGCGTCTGCCATTGCGGCGCGGGAAGTGCTGGTGCGCACGGGCCTGCACGACCGCGGCGTGACATTGAGCGTGCGCAAAGGCCTGCCGTTGTCGGGAGGGCAGGGAGGCAGTGCAGCCTCCGCGATTGCTGCAGCGGTCGCTGTCAATCAGCTCGTAGCCGATGCCGGTGCCGACGCACTCGACGTGCACGCACTCCTCGCGGCTGCGTTGATTGCTGAGACCACCGTGGCCGGGCGTCACCTGGACAACCTGGCGCCATCACTCATGGGCGGGGTTGTGTGCGTGCGCAGCATCGACCCACCGGATGTCGCTCAGGTGCCGGTCAACACACCTCTGTGGATTGCGCTCGCGCATCCGGAAATTGCCGTTCGCACGGCCGATGCACGCGCCGTGCTGCCACAGTTCGTGCCGCGGAGTTTGTTGATCGACCAATTGGCCGCGGTTTCGGCGCTGATTACCGGCCTCGTTACCGGCAATCTCGAACTCGTTGGTCGCGCCATGACCGATCACTACGCCGAGCCCCCGCGTGCGCCACTGGTGCGAGGATTTTACGAGGCCAAGCAAGCCGCGCTGGAAGCGGGCGCGTTAGGCGGTAGTTTTTCCGGCAGCGGACCCACAACGTTTATGGTGTGCGCGTCAGAAGCCGTGGCGCTCGCGGCCAGTGAGGCAATGCGGTGGTCGTATGAGGTGTCGGGTGTTGCGTGTACGGCGCGGGTAGCCACCATAGACTTCGAAGGAGCACGATGGCGTCGGGAGTAGAGCAACTGTTTCAACCGATTGGCGCGCCCGCCATTCAACGCTGCGCCGACTGCAGCAGCGAATACAGCGAGACGATTTCCACGGCCGTGTGTGCCGCGTGCGGAGGGTTGTTGGAGATTCGAAATCCGGCACCCGCAGACGCGAGCGGTAGCGCACTGACCGGCGTGAATCTGCGCCGTACATTTGCGCAGGATCTTGGTGCGCGCACATTGGGCCGCGGGTCGGGCGTGTGGCGCTACGAGAGCATGGTGATGCCGGGTGCCGGCAGCGCGATCACGAGTCATCCCGAAGGGAATACGCCCCTGTTATCGCGTGCGGCGCTGGCCCGGTACACGGGGTGTGATGGCCTGCTGATCAAACACGAAGGGCACAACCCTACTGGATCGTTCAAGGATCGCGGCATGACCGCGGGCGTGACGCAGGCGGTGCGTATTCAGGCGTCGGCCGTCGCGTGTGCGTCAACGGGCAACACGTCCGCATCACTCGCGGCGTACGCGGCGCAAGCGGGCATTGCCGGACTTGTTTTTGTGCCGTCGGGACAGGTGGCCCTGGGCAAAATGATGCAAACGTTGTCGTATGGTGCGCGCACTTTGATTGTGCGTGGTGATTTCGATGATTGCCTGCGTCTCGTTCAGGAATCTGCCTCCGAACTCGGCGTGTATCTGCTCAATTCCATCAATCCGTATCGACTGGAAGGACAGAAAACCATCGTACTCGAATTGTTGCAACAGCTGGAGTGGGAAGTGCCCGATTTTATCGTGCTGCCCGCTGGAAATCTGGGCAACACATCGGCATTCGGAAAAGCGCTGCGGGAGGCGTTCGCGTTGGGGCTGATCAACAAATTGCCACGCCTCATCGCCGTGCAGGCGGCCGGCGCCGCCCCGTTCGCGAAGAGTTTCAACGAACAGTTTACCACCCGTTACAAAGTGAAAGCCGACACGCTTGCGACGGCGATCAAAATTGGTGATCCGGCGTCGCACAATCGCGCCGTGCAGGCCATTCGGGAGAACAACGGGCTGGTGTTGTCCGCCACCGACCAGGAAATTCTTGCGGCGAAAGTGGTGATTGATGCAACGGGAGTTGGCTGCGAACCCGCGAGCGCCGCGAGCGTCGCGGGCGTGCGCCAGCTCGTGCAACAAGGCGTGATCAACGCGACTGATCGAGTGGTGGCGGTGCTCACCGGGCACGTGCTGAAAGACCCCGGGATTCTCGCGCGTATTCACCAGGAAACCGAGCCACCACCCGCGGGTGCCAATCGCCCCATCGAGATTGATGCCGACGTACGCGCGGTCGCGCGCGTCATAAACAGTTTGCGGACAATTCACTGATGTTTGCATCGGCGCGGCGTACCCTCGTTACCGGCGCATCACGACCCTTGGGCGTCGAGATTGTGCGGCAGTGTCTCGAACGCGGCGATCGCGTCATCGCCGCGGCGCGCAATCCCGCGCGTGTTCCCGTGCTCGCTGATTTGCGTGCGAAGTACGGCGGTCTTGATTTGATCGCACTTGATCCAGCGGATGCTGCGTCGGTCGCGGAAGCGATGCCCGTGCTTGAGCAGATTACCGAATCGCTCGACTTGTTGATTGTCGCGCCCGCAGAGCCGGGACCACATGATCGCGTGAGTGATGCGGCGCGTGATGCGTCGCTCGAAACGTTGTCGGCGACTGGATTGGTTGAACACTATCGACGTCACGCCGTTGCACCGGTGTTACTCGTGCGAACGCTGCTGCCCCTGCTGCAGGCCGCGGGCAAATCACGAGTGTTGCTGGTGAACAGCTGGCTCGCGTCGCTGGCGGGCAAAACACAGGGCGGCGACCACGCGCTCTGCGCGAGTGGGGCGGCATTCAACATGCTGGCGCGTGCGCTCGCGCATGACGTCGCGCCGTATCAGATCATTGTTGGCATTGGTAATCCAGGAAAGTTTGCGACCACGCCAGAACGGTCGGCAATGTCGGTACCGATTGAGGAGTCGGTCGCGGGGCTACTCGGTGTGATTGAGGGACTGACCGCCCAGCGGGCGGGCGAGTTTATGGACTGGACAGGGGCAGTCCGGGCTTGGTAGAGCGGCAGCGAATGGAGAAAACTGCCACCCAAGCACACAGCTGCCAGCTTGCCAGCTGATAGCTGTCAGCTTTTTTTGCGGTTAGCTCAGCACAATCTCAACATTCGGCGCCGTAAGCTGACACTCGTCCGAATTTCTGTAAAGCTGGAAGCTATCAGCTAAGAAGCTGGCAGCTTTTTGCTTTCGTGGCAGTAGCTGTTGGGTTTTAGCTTAACTGGCAGTAGCCCTTACCGCGGCGGCCGCCTGTCCCCAGGCTCCGCCTTTGGCACGTCCCGCTTCCAGATCCCTTCCAGCGAGTCAACCTGCGCGCGCTGCCGCTCACTCAACAGCAGTCGCGCACGGTCGCGGTAGGCGCTCTGAATATCCTTCACCCGCTCTTCGCTGTCACGCGTCATCGACGCGATGATGGATGGGCCGGGCAGTTGACCTTGCTCCTTTCGCGTCGCAGCCTTGTCGAGATCTTTGTAGACCACATCCTGGTAATGCTGCATTTCCTTCCGAAAACTCTTGAGTGAATCTTCGACCGTGCGGTCCAGCACCAGCAACTTCTTTTTATCGAGCAGAAAATTGAGGGGGTCGTCGCGATCGGCCGCGCGCTTGACGTTGGCGGACGCCGCCGGTGCCGTCGCAGATCCTCCACCTTGGCCAGCGCCGCCACCACCTTGCGCGTGTAGGAAAACAGACGGGACGAGCAACAGCGTTCCGACGGCGCCCAGTGTGCCTGCTATTCGGCGCGCTGCGCTGAGTGCGGCGGTCCGGCGTATGTATTGGTAAATATGCATGAGCGAAATGTTGAGAGGTCGGTAGTCGTCACGCAACTAGCCTGCTATTGTGACACTTCAGTCCAGGCAGTTGTTATACCCGCAAGCGGCCCGGTCCTCCCCCTCTGATGGAAACATGACGAAGCCCAAGCATGACGACGTATCGCCCCGCCTACGGTCGAGGGCACGGTTCAGGCTCCGCCGGTCGGTCTCGCTGGGCATAGGATTGAGCCTTACGCTGACTGCATGTTCACACACCAGCAACAGTTCCGTCAGCAATACGGGTGGCACCGCCGCTGCCGCTGCATCTGTTGCCGCAACTGTCGGCACGCCGTCGCAATTCCCCCCACCCACAGACGCAGCAACGCAGTTGCTGATGTCACGGCTGGCCGCGTTGTCCGCCGACTCCATGGAGGGCCGTCTGGCAGGTTCGGCCGGCGGTGCGCGCGCGCGCGGCTGGATCATTCGGGAACTGCGCGCGCTGGGCGTGGCGCCCATTGGTACGAGTTACGAACAACCCGTCAGGATTACGCGACGCACTGCAGGTGCCGATACGCTGGGGGCTAACATCATCGCGCGTATTCCGGGCAAAAATCCGAACGCGCCGGTGATCGTATTGAGCGCGCACTACGATCACCTTGGCGTGCGCAACGGCGAGGTGTTTAACGGCGCCGATGATGATGCGTCCGGTTGCATTGCTGTGCTCACCATTGCCGAACGTGTGAAGAAAGCGGCACTCGAACACGACCTGGTCATCGCGTTTTTTGATGGGGAAGAAACTGGATTGCTGGGTGCGAAGGCATTCGTCGCGAATCCGTCGGTTCCACTGAATCGCATCGCGATTGATGTGAGCCTGGACATGGTAAGTCGGCAGGATGCCGGCGCGTTGTGGGTGGCAGGACTCTCGCACAATCCGTTTCTCCGCGATATCGTGGCATCGGTGGCGGCAAAGTCCCGGGTGAAGATTCTCCTTGGGCACGATACGAAAGACCTGAAACCCGGCGATGATTGGACGAACAGTTCCGATCACAGCGCGTTTCACAGCAAGGGCGTACCGTTTCTGTATCTCGGTGTCGAGGATCACCCGGACTATCACAAAGCGGGCGATGATGTCGGGAAAATCGACCCTGTGTTTTATCGGGGCGTTGTGGATTTTGCGGAGCAGCTGGTGCGCGCGATTGATCGCGGGGTGTCAACGTTTCCAGCACGTAATTAAGTGACCGAAAAAATGGGCCGTCCTCATTGCATTTTGCGCGTCGCGGCGCTTCAATGTGCCATGCGACCGCTCACGGAACTCAGGCACATTGCACGCCGCGGCGACAGCGATACCGATTGGATACGCGTGCGCCGCGCCGGAGTGGCGCTGGCGCTGCTGATCGGCCCGTCGGTTCTGCGGGCGCAGACGGCGGCCTCGAGGTCCCGCGACGAGATCGTGGGCTGGGTGGTGGACGCGGCTGGCAAGCCGATGATGGATGCGGAAGTGCTGATTGCCGGCACCTCGCATTCGACGCGCAGCGACGCCCGTGGCTTCTGGCGCCTCATCGATCCGCCTACGGGCGCCCGTGTTGTGCTGGCGCGCCAGATCGGGTACGTACCGTATGCCCGTGAAGTGATTGTGGGACGCGCGAACAACGATACCCTCTCGCTGCTGCTGCGGCGCTATCCGCGCACGCTCTCGACCGTCGAGGTCACCGCCAAAGCGAACGCCGCCTCGGCCAGCGCGGTGGCGCAGGGCGAACGGCTGATTCAAATGCGCGTGGGCGCGGGGCGTCTGTACACGCGTGACTACATTCTCGAAACGCGCCCGTACTCGATTGCCGAACTGGTGCAGGGCGTGCCGGGCATGACAATTCAGCGGCTCCGCGGCAATGGGACCGACGGCGAGATCGTCGCCACGATCTCCCGAAACCGCGGTGGCGCAAGTGGCACACAGGGTGTGGGCAACGATGGATTCTCCAACGCCTGCCCGATGCAGTTTTTTCTCGACACCACGCCGATTGAAGGCGATCAGGTGGGCCGACTCGATCCGACGATGTTCCGCAGCGTCGAGGTCTATCCAATGAACGTAGTCATCCCGGGCTTACCGCAACGTGGCGATCGGTGTGGCGCGATTGTGATCAATTCATTCCGGCGTTGAGCGACGCTTCGTCGGGCACGCGCGCAAGTGACGAACTTGCGACGTCAATGGTTGTGACGTATGATGGCCCCCAACGGCTCCCGCCCGTTGCATCAGAATTTCCTCTTTGCCCCCCTGCCAAGATGCCCCCACTGTACACTCGCTTCGCGCGGTGCGCACCGAAATGCGCGTTTGTCGCGACCGTTGTCGCGAACCTCGCGTGGAGCGCAACGATCACCTCCGGGCTTTCCGCACAGGTGGCGACCGAAACCGCGCAACCGACCCGGCGCGCGCGGGTTGTAGGACTGGTCACCGACGTGAGCACGAAGCTGCCACTGTCGGGTGTCAACATTTTTCTCGTTGGCACGCCCATTACGGCGACTACCGGTGCGGACGGTCGTTTCGCTATACCGAGCGCGCCGGCGGGCCTTTATAACGTTGACGCGCGGCGCCTCGGATACGGCCCGCAACGCGTCGTGAACGTCCGGTTGGTAGCTGACAGCGTGATCACCGTGAACATCACGCTCAGTGTGACCAGCACTCGCCTCGACGAAGTCACTGTGTCCGGCAGCATGGACGCACAGTCGGTGGCCAAGTCTACCATCACCGTCGACAAGATCACCACCGACAATATCCCGGTCATGCCGACCGGCTCCGCGGCCGGCCTGATTCAGGGTAAGGTGGCCGGTGTTGCGATCAACCGCCCAAGCGGCAAGCCGGGCAGCGGTGTCAACATCGTGTTGCGCACGCCCATTTCCGGAATCACCGAGGGCGGTGACCCGCCCTCGCCGTTGTTCGTCGTCGACGGCGTCTTCCTCAATCAGGGACAATCCGTCACCACGCAGGATATCGAGTCGATGGACATCGAGTCCATCGAGGTGATCAAAGGCGCGGCCGCCGCGTCACTCTACGGCTCGCGCGCGGCGGCCGGTGTTATCGCGATCACCACCAAGCGTGGCAAGGGCCTTGCCCTTGGTACGACGCAGTTTCAGGCGCGCATGGAGTCGGGCACCGAGCAGTTTCAGACGAACTTGCCCAAGAACCAGCACCATGCCTTTCTGCAGGATGCAAGCGGCAACTGGCTGAATGCCACGGGGCAGGTCGTGCCGAGATCGCAGCGTGCGCTCAAGCCGCTGGGCATCATGGATGCCCCGTTCACTTCGAAAACGTATGACCACCCGAAGCTGTTTTTCCGCCCGGGTAACACCACAATTCAGCAGCTGCAGGTGCAGGGCAATGCGGCCGCGACGAACTACAACGTGGCCTACACCCGAAACGTGTTCGGCGGCGTGCTCGAAAACAACGAGGGGTATCGCCGACAAACGCTGCGTGTCAACCTCGACTCGCGGTTAACCGAAAAGTTGAATGTGGGGGTGTCGGCGAATCATACGCGCGGTCTTGACGACGGCTCGAGTCCGAGCTTTAACAACTTCTATCGCATCGACACGGACGTGAACCTGCGGGAAGTGGATCCGTTTCCCAAGATCGGTTTTCCGTACATCATTGTCCCTGATTCGGTGACGCTGTTCACGAATCCGCTCTACAGCCAATACATCGCCGACAACGTCATTCGGCGCGCGCGCACGCTGCTGAACGCGAACGCCAGCTATCGGCCCTTCAGCTGGCTGTCCATCGCGGGTGACGCGAATTACGATCGCGGCGACCTCAATCAGACCGTTTACACGGCGCGCGGCACCCCGCTCGTTACGGGCACCGGCGGTCTGAGCCCGAGCGTCGGTAGCCTGGCGGTCGTCAACCAGACAAACGACGGCTACATCATCACGGGTACCGTCTCGGCCACGAAGGCTATCGGCGACCTCACCACGCGTCTGTCGCAGCGCGGCGAGACGCGACGCGAGTTCAATCCCAGCCTCACGACAACCGGCACCGACTTCGGCACGGAAGGGCTCAAGGCCATGTCGCAGGCGCGCACCCGAACGACCAGCAACAGCCTGACCGACTATCGCGTACTGGGCTCGATCACCAACCTTGGCCTCAGCTTCAAGGAACGCTACATCGGTGATTTCCTCTGGCGCCGCGAGGGCAACTCGCTGTTCGGTCAAGCCAACCGCTGGAACAGCTTCGGCCGCGCCTCGGCCGCCTGGATTTTGAGTGAAGAAAGCTGGTTTCCCATCCAGGCCTTCAATCAGTTCAAGCTGCGCTACAGCTATGGCGTCACCGGTGTGAGCCCGAGCTTCAGCGATCAGTACGAAGCAATGACCAACGACGGAACCGGCGCGATTCGGCGCAGTAACCTCGGCAACAGCAACATTACGCCGACGTTCACGAAGGAGCAGGAGCTCGGTCTCGACGTCGCGTTCAAGTCGCGTCTCTCGGCGACGCTCACGTATGTGCGGAACGACAGCAAAGACGTGTTTGTCAACGTGCCGGCGCCCGCCGTCTCCGGCTACCAACTGGTGCGCACGAATCCCGCATATATCGGCGGCAATGTGCTCGAGGCCACCCTTCAGGGCGCGCTTCTCACGAACCCGAAAGGGTTACGATGGGACATCCTTGTCACGGCCGATCGCCAGAAGCAGTTCACCCGTCAGTTTGGACGCACCTGCTTCGACGACGGCCTCCAGTACAAGTGTGACGGCATCCCGCTCAGCGAGATGTGGGGCAACATGAACATCAGCGACAAGTCGCAGTTGCGCGCCATTCACGCGAACTCGCAGGCGCAGTTCGATGTTAACGACGACGGTTGGGTGGTGCCGGTCGGGGTTGGCAATACGTGGCGTGATGGCGTCGCCAAACAGCTGTGGGGCAGCTCT
>Ga0105047_10003378_pt1 | contig 28126 bp, 27 predicted proteins | sample MAT04_FD_78384 | JGI IMG/M metagenome (GOLD analysis project Ga0105047, IMG submission 78384) | Freshwater microbial communities from Lake Fryxell liftoff mats and glacier meltwater in Antarctica - MAT-04 (megahit assembly) | ecosystem: Environmental > Aquatic > Freshwater > Ice > Liftoff... | reverse complement strand
TGCGCGAACGGTGTGCCTTGGCGCGAAGCCGTGGCAGGGGATTGGTCTAGTCGTTGCGCGTAGAGCATGAGCGCGACGTTAACGGGAAAAGGTTTTTGTGTTCAGTAATTTATTGGCAGGTTGTTACGGGTTTACCGAATAGTTACCCCGAAACCTTTAGTGAATAAATGGGGTCGGCGCTGGCCAGCTCACTTCACCTGCAGCAGACTCTCGTCCCACTTGGCGTGTTTCTCCAGCCCGGCCAAGTTGGCAACCGTGGCCGCAATATTAGACAGACCCGCCGTGGCGGTTTGTTTTAACCCCAGCTTGCCACCAGTGACCTTGTCAAACAGGATCAGCGGCACCGGGTTCAGGGTGTGGGCGGTTTTGGCCTTGTAAGAGCCGTCAGCGTTCAGCGAAGGCAGTTTGGTTTTTTTGTCCAATTCGTACATCTCGTCGGCGTTGCCGTGGTCGGCAGTGATCAGGGCCACGCCGCCGGCTGCCTCAATCGCTGGTAGCAGGCGCGCCAAGGCCAGGTCTACGGCTTCCACAGCCATGGTCGCGGCGCGGAAGTTGCCGGTGTGGCCGACCATGTCGCCATTGGCATAGTTGCAGCGCAGCAGCTTGTACTGGCCGCTTTGCAGGGCGGTGATCATCGCGTCGGTGATCTCGGCGGCTTTCATCCACGGGCGTTGTTCAAACGGCACCACGTCGCTGGGCACTTCCTGCCAGGTTTCACCCTCGAACTTGTTGGAACGGTTGCCGTTCCAAAAGTAGCTGACATGGCCAAATTTCTGCGTCTCGGAACAGGCGAACTGGGTCAAGCCGGCCTTGCTGAACCACTCGCCAGAGGTGTCCTTGATGGCCGGGGGCGTCACCAGGAAGCGTTTGGGCAACTGCAGGTCGCCGTCGTACTGCAGCATGCCGGCAAAGGTCACATTTGGCGTGCGTACCCGGTCAAACCGGCTGAAGTCAGCGTCGACAAAGGCGCGCGTGATCTCAATGGCACGGTCGCCCCGGAAGTTGTAGAACACCACTGAGTCGCCGTCTTCGATGGTGCCGATGGGCTGGCCGGCTTCGGCAATGACAAACTCCGGTAAATCCTGATCAATGGTGCCGGGGTGCTTGCCACGCAGACCTTCCACCGCTGCGGTGGCGTTGGCAAACTGTGGGCCTTGGCCCAGTACATGGGTTTTCCAGCCCTTTTCAACCATCGACCAGTTGGCGTCGTAGCGGTCCATGGTGATGTTCTGGCGGCCACCGCCCGAGGCAATACGGGCATCAAACCCATCGGTGCTGAGCGCAGCCAGAAAAGCCTCGAACGGCACCACGTAGTCCAGCGCACTGGTTTCGGGCACGTCGCGCCCGTCCAGCAGGGCGTGAATGCGCACAGTCTTGATGCCGTCAAGCTTGGCCTGGCTGACCATTGCCTTCAGGTGGTCTATGTGGCTATGCACGTTGCCATCCGAGAACAGACCGATGAAGTGGATCACGCCGCGGCCCGCCTTGGCCCCAGCCACGATCTGCTGCCAAGCTTGGCCTTGCCAGATCGAGCCGTCGGCAATGGCGTTGGCCACCAACGCGGCGCCTTGGCTGTAGACCTGCCCGGCGCCAATGGCGTTATGGCCGACTTCGGAGTTGCCCATGTCATCGTCCGATGGCATGCCCACTGCGGTGCCGTGGGCGCGCAAGCTGATGCTCGGGCATTCGGCGAACATTCTGTCCAGCGTTGGCTTGCGAGCGGCTGCAATGGCGCTGCCCACGTCGAGTTTTGGAATGCCGTAACCGTCCATGACGATGACAACAATGGGGCCGGGCACGCCGGCAAAGGCAGGGTATTTTAGAAGCATGGTGGATTCCGAAGTAATAGTGCAAGCTGACTCTGAGTCAACGAAGTTTCAAGTAATGGCTCTTTGAACGACAGCGAATCTTATAGACAAAGTGTGGAAAGCTACAGATATACCAGCATTTTGCGCTGGGTTGACCAGCCCACCAAATGGCCACCATATTCTTTGGCGGCAGCGACTGCACTTAGGTAGCCCTGGTGGCGCTGTGGGCCGGTCGAACCGATCGACCCACACAGAAAGACGATGCGTTGAAAGTCAAATTTCTTTGACAAATTCGTGCTGAAAGTCCTATGGGTAAAAGGTTAGTAGCTATTACTGGAATAGCACCCAAGGGCTTTTCTGATTTCTTTGACGCCGCTTGGCCAGCGCCGCCACGCAGACTGCTAAGCTTCGCGCATGTCTTCACACCTTCATGCCCCCTCCAGCCCCTCCCATTGCATCAACCTTGGCTTGCAAGGCGGGGGCTCGCACGGCGCCTTTACCTGGGGCGTGCTGGATGTTCTGCTGCAAGACACGCGCATCGACATCGAAGGCATCAGCGGCACCAGCGCTGGGGCCATGAACGCTGTGGCGCTGGCGCACGGTTTTGCCCAAGCGCAGGGCAAGACAATTCAGCAGGCGCGTGAAGCGGCGCGCGAGTCGCTGGCCGACTTCTGGAGCGGCATCGTCGCCATGGGTGCGCTCGGTCAGGCGCAGCGCGCGCCGTTTGACCTGATGTTTGGCCTGGTGGGTATGGACAGCTCACCCACCGGGCAATGGGCCGACGCCATGGCCCGTGCTTGGTCAGGGTCGATGTCGCCCTACCAGGTGAACCCGCTGGACATCAACCCCTTGAAAGAATTTGTCGAAAGGCGGATAGATTTTGAGCGACTGGCTGCGTTTGAGGGGTTGAAAGTGTTTGTGCTGGCCACCAAGGTAAGTACCGGCAAGGCGGAAGTGTTTACCGGCCAGCGGCTGACTGCCAGCGCGGTGATGGCCTCGGCCTGCCTGCCGATGATGTTTCAGGCGGTGGAAATTGAAGGTGAGTTTTATTGGGACGGCGGCTACTCTGGTAACCCGGCCATCCACCCGCTGATCTACGAATGCAACAGCCGTGACATCCTGCTGGTGCAGATCAACCCGATACACCGCGACAAGCTACCCACCAGCGCGGTCGAAATCATGGACCGGCTCAACGAGATCACTTTCAACGCCGCATTGATGGCCGAAATGCGCGCCATTGACTTTGTCAAACGCCTGCTGGTACAGGGCAAACTCGACCCGTCGCATTACAAAAATGTGCTGCTGCATCGCATCAACGGTGGCGAGGTGCTGGAACAGTTGGGCGCAGCCACCAAACTGAGCACCGACGCCCCGCTGATCCACGCCCTGCGCGACTTGGGCCAAAGTCACGCCAGGCAATGGCTGGCCCAGCACGCAGGCGACCTGGGCGTGCGCAGCGGTATTGACATATCCCACGATTACCTGGACGACCTGCGAGTGCCGGTGCGCCCGGAGCGTCGCAGCCGCGCTGGCTAGCCCGGGTTCACGCGATTTCTCTGTCCACACAACGAATGCGGACTATTTTGAGCATAAAGTAAAAAAAGATTTGAAAAAGCGGGACTTGACGTATCATCCGACTCGTATTGCTTTTTGATAGCAATACGTGGTCTGCGGTGAATGCCAGTTTCGCGTCTTATCTAAGTCTTCAGTGGTTTGGTTGTAGCGGTCATGGACTCCATCGCGTTTTGAGTTATTTTGAGGAGTCCTTTCATGGGCAACAAACTTTACGTCGGCAATCTGCCTTATTCCTTCCGTGATGACGACCTGCAACAGGCGTTTTCCCAACACGGCTCCGTTACCAGCGCCAAAGTCATGATGGAACGTGACACCGGCCGCTCAAAAGGTTTCGGTTTCGTCGAAATGGGTAGCGATGCTGAAGCACAGACCGCCATCAACGCGATGAATGGTCAACAATTCGGTGGCCGTGGCCTGGTGGTCAACGAAGCCCGTCCCATGGAACCGCGCCCTCCCCGCTCAGGCGGCGGCGGCTTCGGTGGCGGCAGTGGTGGTGGCGGCTACGGTGGTGGTGGTAGCCGCTCTGGTGGCGGCGGTGGCGGCGGCTACGGTGGTGGTGGTGGTGGTGGCGGCGGTGGTTACGGCGGTGGCCGTAGCAGCTACTAAGCAATCGCTTGTCTGGCGCAGGCTTTTAGCCTGAAACGAAAAGGGTCCTTTGGGGCCCTTTCTGCTTTTTGGCAATTGTCAAGAACCTGTCATACGTGGTTTGCGCGGCCGCCCGGCAAGCACTTTGTCGAAAATACTATTGGGCAGCCAACGCAGCAGTTTGGCCACCACACCCATTTGCCAAGGGATCACCCGATAACTGTCGCCCGCTGCAATGGCCTGACAGGCTTTGTCGGCAAACACGTCTGGTTGCATCAGAAACGGCATGCTGTAGCTGTTGTTTTGCGTCAGCGGCGTGGCAATGTAGCCGGGGCAAAGCGTCACCACCTGCACACCAGTGTTGCGCAACTCACCGCGTAGGCTCTCGCAATAGCTGATCACTGCTGCCTTGCTGGCGCAATAGGCACCATGCCCAGGTAAGCCACGGATGCCGGCCACGCTGCCAATGCCCACCAGCTTGCCGGAGCCACGCGCGACCATGGCAGGGATAAATGGCCCGAGCGTGGCGGAGACACCCATCACGTTGGTGGCCAGAATACGCGCCATCACCGGCAAGTCTTCGGGCAGGGCGGTATCCACGCCGATGCTGATGCCGGCGTTGGCAATCACCACATCAGGCACGCCCTGGCGCGCCATACAGTCTTGCGCCAGACGCTGCATAGCGGCAATATCGGACACGTCAGCGCTATAAATTTGATACCTATCAGCGCTTATCCCAATTGGGTCAAGCCATGATTTGATCACAGACTCCCGACGTGCAACCAAGGCCAGATGCCAGCCCTGTGCGGCGTAATGCACCGCCAGCGCCTGGCCAATGCCACTGGAGGCGCCGGTGATCAGGACAAGCTTGGCCATGCTTTCTCAATCACGCCCGTTCAAGGCTTGTTGCCAGGAAACAGCACACCCTTGACACGCCCCTGCATCTGCATCACCTTCTGCTGGTTGTCGTAGTCCATGCTGTCCGCGGTGAACCGGTCTTGCCCACGCGTCAAGATCACGGGTTGGTTGGAGCTGACTTGACTAGTGTCGACCAAGGCATGCAATTGCTCGCCCTGAAAACTCATGGCAGGCTGCGCTTTACCTGCCGCGTCGACTGTGGCAGCGCGCAGCACCCGCGCGTCGCCGATCAATGTGACCTCTGAGGCGTCGCCGTTGGTCAGCGCCTGGCGAGCGGTAGCGGTGGTCAGGTGGCCTTGTTCGTCATACGAACGAATGAGCACCTGGTCAATCTCCAGCGTGTCGGTGTCCGGGTAATGCCGCGTCTCCCGGCCCTTGACCTCGCTTTTAAGCTGCCCCTTGGCGTCAAAGGTTTTGACTGCAAAATTGCGCATAAAGTAGTCCGGCTGATGTTGCACCGCCGCCGCTGCTACTGCAGCGCTCTGTGCGGGCGTGCTGCGCACCAGCCAGTAGCTGGCCATGGCCAGCGCACCCATCAGCAGCACCGGCAGGTAAAGTGTGAGGCGGTCAAACGCCCCGCGCAGGGTGTTCACTGCAGGTAAGCCTGTAAAAGTTGGGCGTAGCGCCCGCTGGCCACCAACAGCAGGTCACACAGCTCACGCACAGCGCCCTCGCCGCCGCGCCGCTGCGTAACGTGGTGCGCAGCGGCCAGCACCTCGGCCTGGGCGTTGGCTGGCGCACAGGCGAACGCACAGCGCGTCATCACTGGCAGGTCCGGCCAGTCGTCGCCCATGGCAGCCGCCTGAGACCAGTCCAGACCCAGCGCTTTGAGCGTGGCTTCGGCTGCCGGACGCTTGTCTTCGGTGCCGAAATATGCATGCTCAATGCCCAGCGCAGCCAGCCGTACCCGCAAGGCAGGCGAGTCGCGCCCGGTGATCACCGCCGGGGTCATGCCAACACGTTGTAACAACTTCAGGCCGTGCCCGTCCAGCGTATTGAAGCGCTTGAGGGTTTCACCCGCCTCGGAAAAGTACAGGCCGCCATCGGTCAGCACGCCATCGACATCAAAAAACACGACACGAACGGCTTGCGCCTGCAGCAGCAGCTCGGGGGGGAAGTTCAGGGCCGGTGCCATCAGATGACCTTGGCACGCATCAGATCGTTGCTGTTGAGTGCACCGCAGAGCTGCCCCTGGGCATCGAGTACCAGCACGCTGGTGATGCGATGTAACTCCATCAGTTCGGCAGCTTCCACCGCCAAAGCGTCGGCTTTGACGGTCTGCGGGTTGGGGTGCATCACCTGCTGTGCTGAGGCTTGGCGCAAATCCAGTCCTTTTTCAATCAGGCGGCGAAGGTCACCGTCAGTGAAGACGCCACACACCTGGCCTGCATCGTCCACCACCGCCGCCGCACCCAGGCCTTTGGCACTCATTTCGCGCATCAGCTCGCTGAAGCCAGCCGTGGTCAGCACCTTGGGCACCTGGTCACCACTGCGCATCACGTCGCGCACATGGGTGAGAAGCTTGCGCCCCAGCGCACCACCCGGGTGCGAGCGGGCAAAATCTTCGGCCTTGAAACCTCGCGCGTCCAGCAGGGCCACCGCCAACGCATCTCCCAAGGCCAACTGCGCAGTGGTGCTGGCAGTGGGCGCCAGATTGAGCGGGCAGGCTTCTTTTTCCACGCCGCTGTTCAGAAATACGTCGGCGTGGCGCGCCAGTGTGGACGCCGGGTTGCCGGTCATGGCCAGAAGTGGAATGCCCAGACGCTTGATCATCGGGAGGATCACGTTGAGCTCGTCGGACTCGCCGCTGTTGGAGATAGCTAACACCACGTCTACCGGCTGGATCATGCCCAGGTCACCGTGGCTGGCCTCGGCGGGGTGAACAAACATGGCCGGCGTGCCGGTGGAGGCCAGCGTAGCGACAATTTTGCGACCAATATGGCCACTTTTGCCCATGCCCATTACCACCAAGCGCCCCTGACTGGCCAGCACCAGGCGCACCGCCTTGACAAAATCTGCGCCCAAATGGTGCTGCAGGTTGAGTACCGCGCCGGCCTCCACCGCCAGGGTATCCCGGGCCAGCAACAGGACGCGATCGACGTCAAAAAATGACGCGGGGGTGGGCATGGAGTTCATCCCGGCATTTTATCGGCCACCAAGCTTCGGGGGCGGCCCAGTTGGTAGTATCTAGGGGTGAGCCCACTTGAATTAACCCTGTTGTATTTGCTGGCTGCCGTCCTTGGGGTGGTGGCTTGCCGCAGCCTGAAACTGCCGCCGATGCTGGGCTATCTGGCGGTGGGCGTGGTGATTGGCCCGAACGCCCTGGCGTTGGCAAAAAACGCCGATGGTGTGCGCCACCTTGGCGAATTCGGTGTCGTTTTTTTGATGTTTGTGATCGGGCTGGAATTCAACCTGCCCAAGCTGCGCACCATGCGCCAACATGTGTTTGGACTGGGCCTGTTTCAGGTAGCCCTGACCATGCTGCTCACTACGGTTGCCAGCATGGCGTTTGCAACACTGGCCCCGGCGCAATGGGGCATGGACTGGCGAACCGCGCTGGCCCTGTCCAGCGCCATGGCCATGAGCAGCACCGCGGTGGTTGTCAAACTGATGTCCGAGCGCATCGAAATGGAGAGCGAACACGGCAAGCGGGTCATGGGTGTGCTGCTGTTTCAGGACTTGGCTGTGGTGCCGCTGCTGGTGCTGATTCCGGCGCTCAGCGCGCCGCCCGAGCAAATGGTCGAAACCTTGTCATGGGCGACCCTGAAAGCTGCTGCGCTCATCACCTTGCTGCTGGTCGGCGGCCCACGCATCATGCGCTGGTGGCTCACCCTGGTGGCGCGGCGCAAGAGCGAAGAACTGTTTGTGCTGAACCTGCTGCTGGTCACCCTGGGCTTGTCCTGGCTGACCGAAATAGCTGGCTTGAGTCTGGCGCTGGGTGCGTTCATTGCCGGGATGCTGATTTCTGAAACCCAGTACAAGCACCAGGTGGAAACCGACATCCGGCCGTTTCACGATGTACTGCTGGGCCTGTTTTTCATCAGCATCGGCATGATGCTGGACTGGCGGCTGGTACTGGAGCGCTGGCCGCTGGTGCTGATTCTGGTCACCCTGCCGGTGCTGTTCAAAGCGGCCATGATCACCTTGATAACCAAAGGTTTGGGCGCCAGCTCGGGGGTGTCGCTGCGCACCGGTCTGTATCTGGCGCAAGCCGGTGAATTCGGCTTTGTGCTGTTGACCCTGGCGCAAAACAATAACCTGGTTCCCCCGGAACTGCTTAACCCGATCCTGGCGGCGATGGTGCTGTCGATGCTGGCCACGCCCTTCATCATCATGTACAGCAGCGCCATTGTGATGCGACTGGTGAGCAACGAATGGCTGATGGAGTCGGTGCAGATGACGCGTATTGCCAGCAAATCCATCAAGGCCAACAAACACGTCATCATTTGCGGTTACGGCCGCTGCGGGCAAAACCTGGCGCGCATGCTTGACAAGGAGAACATTGCGTATATGGCGCTTGACCTGGACCCCGACCGGGTGCGCCAAGCTGCTGCTGCCGGCGATTCGGTGGTGTTTGGCGATGCCGGGCGGCTGCAAGCGTTGATGGCGGCCGGCTTGGCACGCGCCAGCGCCGTAGTGGTGACCTATCTGGAAACAGCTGCCGCGCTGAAAGTGCTGTCGCATATTCAGGAGCACGCGCCGCAAGTGCCGGTGGTGATCCGTACCCAGGACGACCATGATCTGGAACTGCTGCAAAAAGCCGGTGCGACAGAGGTGGTGCCCGAAACCATCGAGGGCTCCCTGATGCTGGCCAGCCATGCGCTGGCACTGGTGGGCGTGCCGGTGCGCCGTGTGATCCGCATCGTGCGTGAGCAACGCGACGCGCGCTACAGTCTGCTGCGCGGTTTTTTTCGGGGTGCCGATGATGGCGATGCGGATGAAACCGAGCTGGAGCGGCTCAGCACCATCCAGCTGCCACCACACGCCCGGGCGATCGGGCGATCGGTAGACGATCTGACCCTGCGCGCTTTAGGCACCCGGCTGGTCAGTATGCGCCGGGCCGCTGGCCAGATCGTGCCCGTGAGCGGCGAGGTGCTGTTCATGGCCAGCGACACGCTGGTGATCTCTGGCAAGGCTGACGCCATCCTCCAGGCCGAACTCAGACTGATCAAGGGTTGATCTTGCCCAACCCGGCTTGGCCTGGCCTGACAGCCGGGCACAATAGCGTTTTGTTGTTTTTTCTGACCTCTCATGTACAGCACCAGCATCAACCAATACCTTCGCAACCACATCCGTACCGTGCTGGACTGGCCAACGCCTGGCGTGGCGTTTCGCGACATCACCCCGCTGCTGCAAGACGCCAAGGTCTTCCGGGTGCTGATCGATGCTTTTGTGCACCGTTACATGGACCCCGCGTTGCGCCCCGATGTGGTGGCCGGGCTGGATGCGCGCGGCTTCATCATTGGCTCGGTGATCGCTTATGAACTGGGCGTGGGATTTGTTCCGATCCGCAAAAAGGGCAAGCTGCCGTTTACCACCGTGGAAGAAACCTACGAGTTGGAGTACGGCAGTGCCACCGTAGAGTTGCATGTGGACGCCGTTAAAGCTGGCCATCGGGTGCTGCTGATTGACGATCTGATTGCCACCGGAGGCACCATGATGGCGGGCAAAAAACTGCTCGAAAAACTCGGCGCGGTGGTGATGGAAGGTGCCGCCATTGTGGATTTGCCCGAGCTCGGCGGCTCAGCCAAGCTGCGCAGCAGTGGCCTGTCGCTATTTACGCTGATTGATTTCGAGGGCCACTGATGGCGTTTTCAAATCATCCGTGTCGTTGTTGCTTCGCCTTGTTGTGCGACAGCACTGCCTGCAGCTTCGCGCCTAGACACAAATGATTTGGAAACAGAATAATGGGTTCCTCAGCGTGTTCGCTCAGTCCAGACCACCAAATTGGGTACGGCTCAGCGGCGACGCAGCGTCGTCGGGCTCAAGCAACTGGGTGTCTTCATAACCAGGCTTCGGGGCAGGCTTGCGCGGCCCGGAGGTCACCACCCTGCCAGATTGGGCGGCCACCTGTTCTTCTGGCGTGGCATCCGAGATGGCGCGCTTGAAGGCCATCACCTCGTCGTTGTCAATTGGATCAAAGCCATGTCGGGCGCCAGCCGTCACGGTACCAGCGTCGGCCACGTGAACTGGTACCGGCTCGGCCACAACCGGCGGGCTGAAGGCAGCAGCAGGTGTGACCACCTGGCCAGCCTGCGCGGGTACCAGCCGCCAATACACCGCTTTAACCTGCAAATCGTGGCGCTGTGCGGCGGTCATGGCCATCAGTTGTTCCACCGGCAACCAGCGCTCTGGCGAGAGCACCTGCTCACCCAGCAAGTCGATCATCACCAGAAACTGGCGGCCCCGCGCATCGAGCGATAACACCTTGAATTTGTAGTGCGATGCCAGAACCTCGCTGCGCAGCATGACGCTACGCACCACGTCATACAGATGCTCGCGGCGATCATGGCGTTGATGCTTGAGATCGGCCAGCGGGTCAGCCGATGTCGGCCCGGGCACGGATTTGGGGGCGGCACCCTTGGTGGCGTCAGCAGGCAAGCCCGTCGAGGGAGCTGGTGCAGGCTTGGAAAACAACCAACTGAATAAGGACATGGTGAACCTTTCAAACGGTCAAGCGAACAGGTCAGGACATTGTCGGCGAACGTAGCCTTGCAGTTGCCGATGAACCCCTATTTTCCGATACAGAAACTCGAAAAGATCACCCCCAGCAAATCGTCTGACGTGAATTCACCGGTGATCTCGTTGAGCGCATTTTGCGCCAGACGCAGCTCTTCGGCCAGTACATCGAGTGCCTGCGCCTGGAGCGCGAGGTGCTGTGAGGCGATGTCCAGATGCCCTTGGGCTTGTAGCAAGGCAGACACATGGCGCGCACGGGCAGTGAAAATACCCTCGGCGCCAGGTTGCCAGCCAGCCAGCAGCAGCAGCTGGTGGCGCAGCGCATCCAGCCCGGCACCGGTTTTGGCCGACACCACCACACCGTGCTCTGGTACTTGGGTGGGCGCCGCGTCAGCCTTGTTCCAGATATCAAGGATGGTGATGCTTTTAGGTGCTTTTAGGGCCATGGCCCTTGCTATAGCTGCGTCAGCAGCTATATAGTCTGTAGCATCAAGACGCGTCAGGTCGTGCAGGAATAGCACTGCATCGGCCTCAGCAATGGCGTGCCAGGCGCGCTCGATGCCGATTTTTTCTACCTCATCATCACTCTCACGCAGCCCGGCGGTGTCGATCACGTGCAGCGGCACGCCCTCGATTTGAATGGTTTGCTGCACCTTGTCACGGGTGGTGCCCGGCACGGCGGTGACGATGGCCAGCTCGGCTCCGGCCAAGGCATTGAGCAGCGAGGACTTGCCTGCATTGGGCTGCCCGGCTATCACCACCTTGATGCCTTCACGCAACAGTGCGCCCTGGCGCGCCTTTTGCAGCACAGTCAACACACCCTGCTGCAGTTTTGAGAGCTGCCCAAGCGCATCGGCCTTGCGCAAGAAGTCAATTTCTTCCTCAGGAAAATCCAGCGTTGCCTCCACCAGCATGCGCAGGTGGATCAGCGCGTCACGCAACTGGTGAATCTCTTGGGAAAACGCGCCACTGAGTGAGCGGCTGGCGCTGCGAGCGGCCGCCTCAGTGCTGGCGTCGATCAGGTCAGCAATGGCCTCGGCCTGCGTCAGGTCGATCTTGTCGTTCAAAAACGCCCGCTCGGAAAACTCGCCCGGCAGCGCCAGCCGCAGGTGCGCCAGCGTGGGGCGAGCGTCGGCGAGTGTTTGCCCGGCAGCTTCCAGGCAGCGCGCCAGCAACAGCTGCAACACCACCGGACCCCCATGGGCTTGCAGTTCCAGCACGTCTTCACCGGTGAACGAATGTGGCGCGGGAAAGTACAGTGCCAGGCCATGGTCGATGGCCACGCCCTGCGCGTCCAGGAACCCGGTGTAGGTGGCTTCACGCGGGGTCAAAACCTTGCCGCACAAGGCGTGGGTCAGTGCGCCCAAATCGCGACCACTCACCCGCACGATACCCACCGCGCCACGGCCGGGGGCGGTGGCAACGGCAACGATCGGATCTTGGTGGCGTGGCAAGGTCACAGGGAGCCTTTCTGGCTAAAACGCTGAACCCAACATAGGCAAGAGCTGGTTGCCAGTGGACGATTTCTATATGCTTTTTAGGCCTCTAGCCCTTATGCATAAAGCGCTAGCAGCTACGCTTTTAAGAGTTCTCGGGCATCACAGACTTTCATTTTCTCATCCCCTAAGGAAGGAAAAAATGATCAAAACTCTTAAAACTTCGGAAGGTGAAACTTCGGCGGCACGCCCATGCGGGTGTTGATGACCCACTGCTGGGCGATTGACAACACGTTGTTAGTGATCCAGTACAGCACCAGGCCAGCCGGGAAGAAGAAGAACATGACGCTGAACGCCAACGGCATAAACCACATCATTTTGGCTTGTAGCGGGTCTGGCGGCGCCGGGTTCAGCGAGGTTTGCAGCACCGTGGTCAGCGTCATGACGATCGGCAAAATGTAAAACGGGTCAGGGCTTGAGAGGTCGTGGATCCATCCTAGCCAGGGTGTGTTGCGCATTTCCACACTGGACAACAGCACCCAGTACAGGGCAATAAACACCGGAATCTGGATCATGATCGGGAAGCAGCCGCCCATCGGATTGACCTTTTCCTCGCGGTAGATACGCATCATCTCCAGCTGCATCTTCTGCGGGTCAGCCTTCAGGCGCTCGCGCATCTCAGTGACCTTCGGGTTCACCGCCTTCATCTTGGCCATGCTGGCATACGCCTTGGCATTGAGCCAATAAAATGCGATCTTGAGCAGCACCACCAGCGCCACGATGGACCAGCCCCAATTGCTGATCACGTTGTGCAATTGCACCAGCAGCCAGTACAGTGGTTTGGCCAGCATGGTGAGCCAGCCGTAGTCCTTCACCAGTTCCAGGCCAGGTGACAGGGATTCGAGAATCGTTTCCTCTTGTGGACCGGCAAACAGCGTGGTCTCCAGGGTCTTGCGCGCGCCTGGTGCCAGCTCCTGCAACGGCGCAATCATGCCTACCGAGTACAGGTTGGTGTCCACCTTGCGTAAGAACAGGTCGCGCTGGATGCCATCACCCAGCAGCCAGGCGCTGGCAAAGTAGTGCTGCACCATGGCCACGTAGCCATTGGTCGCCGACTTCTCAACATCGACTTTGTTCTTCTCGATGTCCTCAAAGTTGACCTTTTGATACTTCTTGGCTTCGGTATAAACCGCCGGGCCGGTGAAAGTGAAGTAAAAGCTCGACTCACCCGGCGGTTTGTTGCCGTCACGCACCAGCTGCAGATACAGCTGAGGTACCACCGGCGTGCTGCCGACGTTGACCACCTCATGTTTGACCGTCATGGCATAACTGCCGCGTGCCAGGGTGTAGGTCTTGATCAGCTTGACGCCGCCCACATCCGCTGATTCAAAACGCAGCTCAAGCGTCTGATTGCCGTCTTTCAGGTCGCGGTCCCCTGGCGCCAGCGTCATCACCGCCTTGTGGGTGGGCAAGGCCGGGCCGCCATTGGCGGCGATCAGACCCGACTGGGCCAGATAAACGCGCTCTTTGCTGTCATCGAGCAACACAAAGTTGCGCGAACTGTCAGCCATGTCCACGTGTTTGAGGAATTCGGTGCGCACCACCGAACCACCTTCGGTGTCAAACGTGACCTTCAGCACATCGGTTTTCACGACCACCTGCTCATGCACCGCCGCAGCCATGCCGCTTTGCGGTGCGGCAGAGCCTGTCGCCTTGGCAATATCAGCGCTAGACGCTGCAGCAGTGGCTTGTGGCACGCCACTGGGCACGCCACCGGCAGACGGTGCGGCGCCAGAGGCGGCAACCACCGGCGTAGGTGACGGGAAAAAGGTTGTCTTGCGACCGTTGTAAACCTGCCATTGGTCCCACAGCATGACCAAAGACATGCCAAAGACCACCCACAGCATCGTGCGACGAATATCGTTCATGAAGACTTCTTTTCAGAGGAAGTTGAGATCAACCGGGTAAACACACCGCCCTGGTGACCCGAGCGCGCTGGCGGCACCGGATCCAGGCCACCCTCACACCAGGGGTGGCAGCGCCCAATGCGCCGGAGCGTCAAATAACCACCTTTGCCAGCACCATGGACCTGCAAGGCCTGCAAGGCGTAGGCCGAACACGTTGGCTCAAAGCGGCAAGACGATCCCAGCGCCGGGCTCAGAAAAAGGCGGTAGCCCTTCACCAGTAGGATTAGCAGGCGCGCAATCATGAGCGGCCCTCAGCCAGCGGCGTTGGCACAACCGCCGCCCGTGCAAACAACTGCTGCAGCTCGATGCGCACCGCTGCCTTCAGGGCGTCAGAGGTGGCGCTCACAAAGTGCTGACGATCAAACCCGCTGCGCAGGCGCACCACATGCGCCGCGTGCGCCAAAGAGGATTCAAATTCTTGACTCACGGTGTAAACCTGACGCTTGATGGTGTTGCGGGTGACCGCACGCCTCGCCCAGCGTTTGGGCACCATGGCACCCAGCCAGACATCGTCGACTGCGAAAAGCGCCTGAACAGGATTCGCGCAGCTGGCGTGCAAAGGTGCACGATGCAAGACAAAGTGAGACGTTCGCGCCAAGATTGAGCCAGCCAATACCGCCTGAAATTGTGGGCGGCTCTTGAGACGCTGCAAAGTCAGGCCGTTTGAAGAAGGCTGATCAGCCGCTGGCCCATCCTGCTGAAATTAAACAGCCAGACGCTTGCGACCCTTGGCGCGACGAGCGTTGATCACTGCGCGGCCGCCACGGGTTTTCATGCGGACCAAAAAGCCGTGAGTGCGGGCGCGACGAATTTTGGAGGGTTGGTATGTGCGTTTCATTTTGGAAATCCTAAGGGGCTAAAGCGGTTGAACGCAGCGCATGTCAGCGAGTGCATTAAATCAACCGGCGATCGGGGTTCTCCTGAAAACTTCAGGGAACCGCAGATTATCGCAAATTTTCGTGACCAGCATCTAGGCCCCGCCACTCCAAGAGCCTGCGTCACGCCAAAGTGATAAGATTTGCAGGTTATCCCGGGTGTGGATAACGGTTTGATAATTTAGAATGTCAGGCACAGCAATTTAAAACTATCCACATAAAGCTGACACTACATGACCCAGGGATCCCCCCACCGAGTAGACCCCCCTGAAGTCCCGGGAAACCCCGATTTCTGGCAGACCTGCATCGACCAGTTGGCGCAGGAATTGCCCGAGCAGCAGTTTCAGACCTGGATCAAGCCATTGTCGGCCCAGGTGTCAGACGATCTTTCCAAAGTCACCATTTTTGTCGCCAACCGCTTCAAGCTGGACTGGATCCGGGCGCAATACAGCGCCCGTCTGGCCTCTCTGATGGAGCGGCTCACCGGGCAGCCGGTGGCTATAGAACTGGCCTTGGCCGCCCGCGAAGCCACGCCCAGGGCACCCGTGGCCATAGCATCTGCCAACCTACCCGGCCAGCCAGGCGCACCAAGCCAGGACAACGCCGCCAACGAGCCGCTTAAAAACCGCCTTAACGCCGGTTTGACCTTTGACACCCTGGTGGAAGGCAGCGCCAACCGCATGGCACGCGCTGCCGCCATGCATGTGGCGGGCATGCCCGGCCATCTGTACAACCCGCTGTTCATTTACGGTGGAGTCGGCTTGGGTAAAACCCATTTGATGCACGCTGTGGGTAACCAGCTGATCAGCGAGCGTGCCAACGCCAAAGTGCTGTACATCCACGCCGAGCAGTTTGTGACCGATGTGGTGAAGGCCTACCAGCGTAAGGCGTTTGATGAGTTCAAGGAGCGCTATCACTCGCTGGACTTGCTGCTGATCGATGACGTGCAGTTTTTTGCCAACAAGGAGCGCACGCAGGAAGAGTTTTTCAACGCGTTTGAGGCGCTGCTAGCGCGCAAATCACACATCGTGATGACCAGCGACACCTACCCCAAGGGCCTGGCCGACATCCACGAGCGCCTAGTGTCGCGCTTTGACTCCGGCCTGACAGTGGCGATTGAGCCACCCGAATTGGAGATGCGCGTGGCCATTTTGATCAACAAGGCGCACGCCGAGGGCATTGTGATGCCGGAAGAAGTGGCGTTTTTTGTTGCCAAAAATGTGCGCTCCAACGTGCGCGAGCTCGAAGGCGCGCTGCGCAAGATTTTGGCGTACTCGCGCTTCAACCAGAAAGAGATTTCAATCGCCCTGGCGCGTGAAGCCCTGCGTGATCTGCTGTCGATCCAAAACCGGCAAATCTCGGTGGAAAATATCCAGAAAACCGTGGCCGACTACTACAAGATCAAGATCGCCGACATGTATTCCAAGAAGCGCCCGGCCAGCATTGCCCGCCCACGCCAGATTGCCATGTACCTGGCCAAGGAGCTCACGCAAAAAAGTCTGCCCGAAATTGGCGAGCTGTTTGGCGGGCGTGACCACACCACGGTGCTGCACGCGGTAAGAAAAATTGGCGGGGAACGTCAGCAGTTGACCGAACTAAACCAACAGTTGCATGTACTTGAGCAAACCCTCAAAGGCTGAGATAAATGAGTGGGAAAATAGCCCTTGCCGTATCGACCAATCCATTGACCAGTGACCGGAAGAAGACAACATGATTGTGATCAAAGACACCCAAAGTAAAGTGCTCTCTGTGCTCCAGGCCGTCTCAGGCATTGTGGAGCGGCGTCATACGCTGCCGATTCTGGCCAACGTCATGATCCGCAAAACCGGAACCAGCGTACAACTCACCACCAGCGACCTGGAAATCCAGATCCGCACCACCGCTGACCTGGGTGGCGACACCGGCGATTTCACCACCACCGTGGGCGCACGCAAGCTCATCGACATTTTGCGCAGCCTGCCAGCTGACCAGACGGTGTCGCTCGAATCCAGCGCGGCCAAGCTGATTCTCAAAGGCGGCAAAAGCAAGTTCACCCTGCAAACCATGCCCGCCGAAGATTTTCCGCTAGTGCAAGAGTCGGCCAACTTTGGGCCGGTGTTCAGCGTGCCGCAAAAGACCCTGAAAAATCTACTGAGCCAAGTGTCGTTTGCCATGGCGGTGCATGACATCCGCTACTACCTCAACGGTATTTTGTTTGTGGCCGAGGGCCAGCAACTGAGCCTTGTGTCCACTGACGGCCACCGCCTGGCCTTTGCCAGTGCCACGCTCGACGTGGAAGTGCCCAAGCAAGAGGTGATCTTGCCACGCAAGACCGTGCTGGAGTTGCAGCGCCTGCTGTCAGACGCTGAGGGTGCCATTGAGATGCAGTTTGCCAACAACCAGGCCAAGTTCAGCTTTGGCGGCATGGAATTTGTCACCAAGCTGGTGGAAGGCAAGTTTCCGGACTACAACCGTGTGATTCCGCGCAACCACCAAAACAGCATCATTCTGGGCCGCGCCGCATTGTTGTCCACCCTGCAGCGCACCGCCATTCTGACCAGTGACAAATTCAAGGGGGTCCGCCTGAACATCGACCCTGGCACGCTTCGCGTGGCCGCCAACAACGCCGAGCAGGAAGAAGCGGTGGACGAGCTTGACATCGACTACAGCGGTGACAGCATCGAAATTGGCTTCAACGTCACTTACCTGATTGATGCTTTAAGCAACATGTCGCAAGAGATGATCAAGATCGAGCTGTCGGACGGCAACAGCTCCGCCCTGCTGACCATTCCCGAGAACGACCAATTCAAATATGTGGTGATGCCCATGCGTATTTAAGCGAATGGCTGTAGCTTCACCCAAGCAAACCCGCGACGAGCAATCCGTTCTTTGCGGGTTTGATGTTTCCAGACTTCCCCGAGTTAACCTGTCCAAGAGTGTGTCATGACCGAAGAAAACAAGCCCGTCCCCTCCTCTGAACCCATTGGCAACGGGGTTCACACGGGCGAGAGCGCATCAGACAGCTCCAATTTCCAGCCCACCATCGACGCGCACCAGGCCGGGGCGTCTGAGGCTTATGGTGAAGGTTCGATCCAGATCCTGGAAGGCCTGGAGGCGGTGCGCAAGCGCCCGGGCATGTACATCGGCGACACGTCCGACGGCACTGGCCTTCACCATCTGGTGTTTGAGGTGGTGGACAACTCGATTGACGAGTCGCTGGCGGGGCATTGCGACGACATTCTGGTCACCATCCACACCGACAACTCTGTGTCAGTGGTGGACAACGGCCGTGGCATTCCGACCGGCGTGAAGATGGACGACAAACACGAGCCCAAACGCAGCGCTGCCGAAATCGCGCTGACCGAGTTGCACGCCGGGGGCAAGTTCAACCAAAACAGCTACAAGGTTTCCGGCGGACTGCACGGCGTGGGCGTGAGTTGCGTGAATGCGCTGTCCAAAATGCTGCGCCTGACGATCCGGCGCGACGGCAAAGTGCATGTGATGGAATTCAGCAAGGGTTTTGTGCAAAACCGCATCATTGAGTCGGTGAACGGCGTTGACGTCTCGCCCATGAAGGTGATTGGCGACACTGAAAAACGCGGCACCGAAGTGCACTTTTTGCCTGATCTGGAAATCTTCCAGACCAACACCGACTTCCATTACGAGATTTTGAGCAAGCGTTTGCGCGAACTCAGCTTTTTAAACAATGGCGTGCGCATTCGCCTGAAAGACGAGCGCACCGGCAAAGAAGACGACTTCTCAGGCGCAGGCGGCGTCAAAGGTTTTGTGAACTTCATCAACAAGGGCAAAACCATCCTCAACCCCAACATCTTCCACGCCACTGGCGACCGCCAGAGCGACCAGAACACCAACATTGGTGTGGAAGTGGCCATGCAGTGGAACAGCGGCTACAACGAACAGGTGCTGTGTTTCACCAACAACATTCCGCAGCGCGACGGCGGCACCCACCTGACCGGCCTGCGCGCCGCGATGACGCGCGTCATCAACAAATACATTGATGACACCGAAATCGCCAAAAAAGCCAAGGTTGAAGTCACCGGCGACGACATGCGCGAAGGCCTGACCTGCGTGCTCAGCGTCAAAGTGCCCGAGCCCAAGTTCAGCAGCCAGACCAAGGACAAGCTCGTCAGCAGTGAGGTGCGCGGCCCGGTTGAAGACATTGTGAGCAAGCTGCTGCACGACTACCTGCAAGAGCGCCCGGCAGACGCCAAGATCATCGTCGGCAAAATCATCGAAGCCGCCCGCGCCCGTGAAGCCGCCCGCAAGGCGCGCGACATGACGCGCCGCAAAGGCGTACTCGACGGCATGGGCCTGCCCGGCAAGCTAGCAGACTGCCAGGAAAAAGACCCGGCACTGTGCGAAATCTACATCGTCGAGGGTGACTCCGCCGGGGGCTCTGCCAAACAAGGCCGTGACCGCAAGTTTCAGGCCATCCTGCCCCTGCGCGGCAAGATTTTGAATGTGGAAAAAGCCCGCTACGAAAAGCTGCTGACCAGCAACGAAATTTTGACGTTGATCACCGCTTTGGGCACCGGCATCGGCAAGGCCGGTGGTAGCACAGGCAACGACGACTTTGACGTGGCCAAGCTGCGCTACCACCGCATCATCATCATGACCGATGCCGACGTGGACGGCGCACACATCCGCACCCTACTGCTCACCTTCTTTTACCGCCAGATGCCCGAACTGGTGGAGCGCGGCCACATCTACATCGCCCAGCCGCCGCTATACAAGGTGAAATCTGGCCGCGAAGAGCTGTACTTGCAGGGCCCGACTGACCTGGACAACTTTTTGCTGCGTGTTGCCCTGGTCAACGCCACTGTTCACACCGGTGGCGAGAACGGCAGCACTTTGGCTGGCGACACCCTCACAGAATTAGCACGAAAACACCAGCTAGCCCAGGCAGTGATTGCCCGGCTAGCTCTTTTTTTAGATGTAGCGGCATTGCGCGCCATAGCTGACGGCGTGGCCCTGAACCTGGACACCGTGCCCGATGCCGAAGTGTCTGCCGCCGCCCTGCAAGCCTTTTTGCCCGACGCCGAGGTCGCTGGCGAATTTGATGCGCGCACCGACAAACCCATCCTGCGCATCAGCCGCCGCCTGCACGGCAATATCAAGAGCAGCGTGCTGACACAAGACTTTGTGCACGGTGCGGATTACGCGGCACTGGCCGAAGCCGCCAAAACCTTCAAAGACCTGCTGTCCACTGGTGCGCGGGTTACCCGCGGTGAAGGCGAGCGGCAAAAAGAACAAAAGGTCAACGACTTCCGCGAAGCGGTGGCCTGGCTGATAGGCGAAGCCGAGCGCAGCAGCAGCCGCCAGCGCTACAAAGGTCTGGGTGAAATGAACCCCGAGCAGCTCTGGGAAACCACCATGGACCCCACCGTCCGCACCCTGTTGCGCGTGCAGATTGACGATGCGATTGAGGCCGACCAAGTGTTCACCATGCTCATGGGCGATGAGGTGGAGCCCCGGCGCGAATTTATTGAGACCAACGCGCTGCAGGCGGGCAATATCGATATTTGAATTTTTGTGGCACCGGTCTACTGATAAGTGGTCAAGCCTGCTGACAACGCCGCGCTGCAGACCTATCATGCAGCTTGAGCAATGAGAGAGATCGCACGGATCCTCATCATTTGCTGCGGCAACACGCTAACATGGCCAGGTGCCACTCGTTGGAGCCGCAAGCCAACGCCGTGCTTTTACGAGGACTCACCATCATGATCTACAAGTTCAAATCTCAAGTCGCTGCAGATGTCATCATGCTGCAGGCCAATGGTGAACAAATGCTGGCCATCGTCGGCAAGGAAGCAGCGCCGCAAGGCATCATCACCGTGGCACAGATACCTGCTGCCACCGCCGCACTGCACAAGGCGATTGAGGTGCACGAGGCCGCCATGGCGCTCAGGGCAAAAGACCCGACCCAGCGTGTGGAAGTCGAAGGCGACAGCGTCAGGCTGCGTGAGCGGGCGGCACCGTTTATCGATTTGTTGACTGAGAGTGCAGCGGAGGGCAAAGATGTGGTCTGGGGCGTTTGAAGCCGCCTCGGGCTACGCCAGCACCGGCTCCATCGCGCTGGGTGCTTGGAACTTGGCCATCTTGTCCCGAAAAGCGGCGGGCATCGGCACCACCTGGTGGCTGGTGTAGTCAAAAAACACGATGCCGGTTTTGCCACGCGCCACCTCGCGCTGGGTGGTTTGCTCATTCATCGACCACACCAGCTCGAAACCTTTGCTGCCCAGGTCGGCAGCCGCGATGCTGACCACCATCACCTCACCGTGAAACGCCTCTGAGCGGTACTGCAGTGCGGCGTCAGCCACCAGAATACCCACACCTTCCACGTCGAGTTCGGTGTAACCCAGCGATTTAAAGAACCTGACCCGCGCCTCTGAAACCAGCGTAAGCAGCAAGGCGTTGTCCAGATGGCCGCCGTAATTCAGGTGGCTCTGATAGATCGTGATGTCGGTCGAAAACGCGAACTGGCTGGGAAGACGGATGTGGATACGGGCCATGGGGACAACCTGGAAGGTGAGGCAGGTGAAGATTGGACTACCCGACCCTGCCGTGGTGCTGACGGCCTGCCTGAAGGCGTTACCAGTCGCCAAAAAACCATTAACTTCAGTGTTTGTTCCAGCCCTTGAGCCTTGAACGCCACTGCCCGAGTGGGCTGGCCGGGTCGGCATCTGCCGCCTTGGTCGAGGCGTCAATCAGGCGGTCTAAGCGTTTTTGCTGCGCGGCGTCTTCGGTGCCGGGAAACGTGGGCACCACCGTTACCAGGTAATCACCACGCGGCCCACGCGGCTCCAGCGGGAACCCCTGGCCGCGCAGCCGGTACACCAGGGCATTGCGATTCAGGCGCATTTGCTGCAGACCGCCTGGCACCGGCACATCCACCCAACGGTTGGCGGTCCAGGCGTAACCGTCTACCGGCATCTCACAGTGCAACTGCCCGTCTTGCAGCACAAAGAAGGGGTGCGGCTCAAACACCACATGAATTTCCAGGCCCAAGTCCCAGCCACCATGGTGGGTGCTGGGCACCGTCAGCACCTCGCCTGCACGCACACCGGCGGGCAGGCGCACGCTGTGGTGGTACTTCACGGAACACTCGCCTTGGCCAGCACACGGCTGGCAAGGTTCACGCTGGCGCCCGTCACCACCGCAGTCCGGACACGCGTCTTCGGTCCACAGCCAGCCAAACAGCGCGGCACGCCGGATGGAACCACTGCCTTTGCAGGCCGTGCAAGCCTGCGCCAAAACGCGTTGCCCCTTGCCCGCGCACGCCTGGCACGTATAGGTGAATTTGCCCCGCAAGACGCGTATACAGCCCAGGGTGGCCTCGTCAATCGACAGCCGCACCTCACGCGTCACCACCTGTTTGTGCGCTTCGGTTTGGGCTTCGGTGGCAGCGCTTGCGGGATCGGTGTGCGGCTCCGCCGACCCGCTGCACTGCTGGCACAGGTGGTGGTAGGCCTTGTTGATACGCTGAATGCGCAGCAATGCTTCAGACGTGCGGTTGCGGTCAGGGTGCCAGCGCGACACCAGCCGCCGCCATTGCGCTTTCAGCTGCGCGTCACTGGCGTTGGGGTCCAGGCCCAGCTCTTTGTAGGCCTCTGTGGTGTCCATTGGTGCTTGGTCCTTGCGCGTCAGTCTGACTGGCGGCTTGGCTCCAGCCGCTGCAGGTCGAACCCCTTGCTTGCCAAACGCGCCAGCAGGGCGTCATAAGCGGCTGGCTCAACCTTGGCTGTGCGCGACAACACCCACAGGTACTCGCGCTTGGGCTCACTCACCGCGACCAACTGGTAGGCCGGGTCCAGGTCAATCACCCAATAGTCACCCCAAACCACCGGCAGGAACGATAGCCAGGCTGGCGCAAAACGCACCTCCAGCGTGGGCGAACGCGCATCGCCTACCTGCCGCGCCGCGCCAACCGCCACACTCTCCTCGCCATATGCCTGGCGGCAGCGGTTAACCACCTGCACTTTGCCGTCCGGCTGCAGGCTGTAGTCTGCCCGCGTGTTGGCCACGCATTTTTTCTGAAAACTGTTCGGGTACTTGGCAATCTCGTACCACCTGCCCATGTAGCGCGGCACGTCCAGACTGGCGATAGTTTCCAGCTTGGGCACAGCGGGCGGCGCGCCGTCAGCGGCATGCGCCAGCGCAGCGCTGAGCACGAGGAGACTGGTGAGGATGATTTTCATGGGTTGCGCTTTAATTGGCGGATTCAAGTCTGAAGTGCAACGGATTGATTATGCAGCCGTAACTGTTCCAGAAAATTTGCCAGCGGGCGCATCCAGATGACGTCCTGTTGGTCGCCCTGGCAGGGTCGGTACAGCACGCCGGGTTGCAGCGTGGCCTCGATCAGACAGGCGCCCAACACGGTGTAGAGCCCGCCTTTGTAATGCCGGAACTGTGCGCCGGGGGTGAGTTGGCTTGTGGCGCGGGCGGTGCTGGGCATGGTGGGTGGATGGTGCTGGCTGGCAGTTTAGGGGGTAGACCCGGCAGCCTGTGGACCCGGGCCAACAAGTTGTGTCGCTGCAGCCACAATCGTCGGAAGAATTTTCCCTGTACCGGGTTAACCACCGCCCGCCAGCCATTCAACCGAACCGACCATGAACACACTGCAAACCGAATTTCACCGCCTGTACCTGTTGGATAACCCGCCATCCGATGTCCGGAACCTGCCAGGCAGCCAGCCTGTGTTAATTGACGCCGGTGGGCGCGTTCGGGCGATGGTGCTGGAAGTGGCGCAGTTGGCGGGCTGCGAGTGTGTGGTGGCGCTGTGGCACGGCGCTCAGGACGCGCTGGGCCTGCCTGCCCCGGCGGTGGCGGTGTCGGGCACCAGCGGTTACCAGTTGTGGTTTTCTGTGCGGGAGGCGGTGCCTGCGGCCCAAGCGATGGCGTTTCTGGACTTGCTGCGCCTGCGTTTTCTGCCTGAGGTGGCCCCTCGTTACGTTGCCATGTGGCCGGTGGCAGATGCATCAGGGCAGCTCCAGCATGCCAAAGGCGTGCCTGCCCTGCAAGCCGACACCAGCCATTGGTCGGCTTTCGTGGCACCGGGTCTGATCAGTATGTTCGCCGATGAGCCCTGGCTTGACCTGCCGCCCAGTGCAGAAGCCCAAGCCAGACTGCTGGCGAATTTCGAGAGTGTGTCACCCGCCGGATTTGGACAGGCCCTGGCGCGGCTGCAGCCCACAAGTGCGGCCACCGCCCCTGATGCGGGGTTGGCACCGGTTTACCCGACCGGCCAGACCAAGGCCCACGAAGGTGCCGACCCGAAGCGTTTTCTGCTCACCGTCATGAACGACCCAACCACCGAGCTGGGCCTGCGCATTGAGGCTGCCAAAGCCTTGTTGCCGTATTACGAGGCACCGTGGCACCACTGAAAAGCCAGCACGCAGTCACTTCAAGTAGTAGTCGTTGCTGATCTGGTGAATCAGCAGCACGTCAATGCCCACCATGCCGGCGCGGGCTGCCGCTTTCAGACCGAGCTTGGAGTCTTCAAACACCACGCACTGGCGAGCGTCCACGCCCAGCAGTTCGGCGCAGCGCAAAAACGTGTCGGGCGCAGGTTTGGGGTTATTGACCTGATCGGCCCCGACCACCACGTCCAGGTAATTTTCCAGGCCACATTGTTGGAGCACCAGCAGCGCCTCAGGCGTGTTGGCACCGGTGCCAATGGCCATGGGTTTGATGCCGTGGTACTTTTTGACCACGTCGATCAGCGCGGTGGGGCGCACGTAACGGTGCAGGTTGTCACGCACACACTGCTCTTTGAATGCATTCATCTCGTGCACGCTGGCCGACACCTTCACATTGAACTTCTGCAGCAGAATCTCCAGCGTTTCCTTGGTCGGCACGCCGGCCAATGTCCGCATGAACCGACCGTCAATGGGGATGCCGTACTTGGTCAAGGTGGCGGTCCAACTGAATTCGTGCAACTGGCCGCTGTCAACCAGCGTGCCATCCATATCAAAAATGAGAGCTACATAGTCATCATACATAAGGGCTAGAGGCAGAAAACCCTGTGATCAGAGTCCCTGGTTCAAGTGGTAATAGGCCGCATTGTGGCGCAGCTCTGTCTTCAGGCCGCGCACCGTGGTGTCGGCGCCAATCACCACCGCTTCAATCCCGGCCATCTCGGCCAGGTCCACCGCCTCGTCGGCGGTGATGCCCTGGGTGTCGGCGCTGTGGCGTGCACCACCGGCGTGAATCCAGGACGCTGCGGCCACCGCCAGGCTGGGGCGCGGCTGCCACAAGGCCTTGGCTACCGGTAGATTCGGAAACTCTTGCATCGGGGTGACGGTATCCACTTCGTTGACGATCATGCGAAAACGCGTGCCCAGGTCGATCACCGAGATGTTGATGGCTGGCCCGGCCTTGCCGGTAAACAACAGCCGCGCGATGTCGTTGCGGCAACCAATGGTGTGTAAATGCACCTCCAGCTTAGGTTTGGCAGCGGCAATCGACGGGCAGACTTCGAGCATGTGCGCGCCCAGCACCTGGCCTACCGCGCCAAAGTGGTAGGTGTAGTCCTCCATGAACGAGGTGCCGCCGCTGCGGCCTTTGGACATGATCTTGGCGATACGGACCATGGCCGATGTTTTCCAGTCGCCTTCGCCACCGTAGCCAAAGCCCTGGCTCATCAGCCGCTGGGTAGCCAGGCCGGGCAGGTTGGTCAGGCCGGTCAGGTTTTCGAAACAGTTGGTGAATGCGCAAAAACCGCCCTCAGTCAAAAACTGGTGCATGCCCAGCTCCAGGCGCGCTTCGTTTTGCAGCATCTGGAACTGGTGCGGGTCAGCCAGCAGCGCGGGAGCCACCTCGTAGTCGGCCTTGTAAAGCTCGATCTGGCTGGCCACTTGGGCGTCGGTGACGGCATCCACCAACGCTTTCAGGTCGCCCAGGCCAAAGGCGTGCACCTCGTAGCCAAACTGGATTTGTGCCGATACCTTGTCACCTTCGGTTACCGCCACCTGGCGCATGTGGTCGCCAAAGCGCGCCACTTTCAGGCTCTGGCTCTCGGCCCAGCCCATGGCCACGCGGCACCAACTGTCGATGTCGGCCTGCACGCGGGGGCGGTTCAAAGTGATGTGGTCACTTTCGAAATCAATGCTTCATGTTTCATGTTTCATGCGTCCTGTGTCATGCGTTCCTGCTTCATTTCAAACCCGGCGCTTGATGGGGCAGAGTTTCAGCGGTCGGCGGTCAGCGATTCACACTAACTCACGCCTTTTTTTGCGCATGGCATGGGTGCTACTTCAGTAGCTTGAAAGCGGGGAGGTCCAGGCATTCAGAAGTCATGGATTGCTTCACTGCGTTCGCAATGACGGCTGTGTTTGACGTGCACTTTTGACTTACCCCCTGCCAGCAGACCAAAAGCGCATCGCCCGGTTGATTAAACCAACAGGTCCCCATCACCTCGGGCCTAACATTTCTCCTGGTGAAACGGCACATCAGCTTGAAACGCATCCCAAGCCAGCCGCCGCTGGCGGCTATGATGCGCGATTCCCTGAAGACATGGCGGTTTTCATGTGGTTCGACAATCAACGCCCCACAAGACCCAAAGAATGGTTTGCACAGGCCGCTGATGTCAATGGATATGTTTTGCAATTGTTTCTATGAACTGCAGATGATTTCAGCCTCTAGCCCTTATGCAACAAGGGCTGGCAGCACCTGATTTTGTAGCAAGGTACCCTATGGCCGAGAAAACGTCGTTTGAAATTGCGCGCGAAACGCTCAAGCAGCTCACGCTTCGCAAGCTGGCGCCTACGCCTTTGAACTACCAAAGAATTTACAGCGAAGTCGCCCAGGTGCCGATCGAGCCGCCGTTCCCGGCCGAGCGCCTGCGGGACATTGCGGTGGCGCTACCTACCAAAACGCCGGGCCAACAAAAGCAGCGCGGTTTGCTTGAATCCGCCATCAACCAGCTCAACTGGGACGGCGTGAAAACCGCCTTGATGGCCTACGGTGGCTTCAGCCCGGCGGCACCCGAGTCGGGCAAACCCGGCCCGTTGCTGGCAGACAAGCCCAGAGCGCTACCCGCGCTGCCCATCGAGATCGCGCCGGCACCACCAGTGGTCACTGCGCCCGCCCTGACCGCTGACTTTTTTGGCCAGATCGCTCGAATGATCGAGTTCGCCCTGCCCGCGCTGGGCCATGACGACGATCGCTTTTTGGAGCAGACGCAAGCGCTGCTGAAATCGCTGCGCGACCCAAACGCCGATGCGATCACCGTCAAGCAAATGATCGGGCAGTACAGCCACCGCCTGTCGTTTGCCGCCGAAGACCAGGCCGAGATCAAGACGGCGCTGCTGAAACTGCTGCACTTGCTGGTGGAAAATATCAGCCACCTGAGCATTGACGATAGCTGGCTCAAAGGCCAGACCGAAGCGCTGATGGCCGTCTGCGTGCCACCGCTGACACTGCGCCGCCTGGACGACGTGGCGCAAAAGCTCAAGGATGTGATCTTCCAGCAGACCGAGGCCAAATCCCGCGCGGTGCAAGCACAGGAAGAAATGCGCCAGATGCTGGCCACCTTCATTGAGCGCCTCGCCGCTATGAGCCAATCCACCAGCGGCTTTCATGAGCAGCTGGAAGCAGGAGCCAAACTCATCGAGCAGGCCAAAACCCTGGTCGACATTGCGCCCGTACTGAAAGAAATTGTGGGAGCGACCCGCACCATGGCGCGCGATAGCCAGGTGGCGCGCGACGAGTTGCAAGGCATGAAGAAACACGCCGAAGCCACCGAGGCTGAAATCACCAAACTGCACATGGAGCTGGACCGCGTCAGCGCCCAGGCACGCCACGACCCGCTCACCGGGGCGCTGAACCGCCAGGGGCTGGACGAAGCCGTGACCCGCGAAGTCTCCAAGGTCAAACGCCAAGACACGCCTCTGTGCATGGCATTGCTGGATATTGACAATTTCAAGAAGCTCAACGACACCTTGGGCCACGCCACCGGCGATGTCGCGCTGACGCACCTGGCCACCGTCACGCGCGAGGTGATGCGCCCGCAAGACACGTTGGCGCGTTATGGCGGCGAGGAATTCGTCATTCTGCTGCCCGACACGCCGCTGGACAAGGGCATTGAGGCCATGACCCGGCTACAGCGCGAGCTGACCAAGCGCTATTTCCTAGCTGGTACCGAAAAAGTGCTGATCACTTTTAGTGCGGGTGTGGCGCAACTGGGCCCTGATGAGACCGGGCCGCAGGCCATCAAACGGGCCGATCAGGCCATGTACCTGGCCAAGCGTGCGGGTAAAAACCGGGTGCTGGGTGCCTGATTC
>Ga0105047_10003377_pt1 | contig 28142 bp, 25 predicted proteins | sample MAT04_FD_78384 | JGI IMG/M metagenome (GOLD analysis project Ga0105047, IMG submission 78384) | Freshwater microbial communities from Lake Fryxell liftoff mats and glacier meltwater in Antarctica - MAT-04 (megahit assembly) | ecosystem: Environmental > Aquatic > Freshwater > Ice > Liftoff... | reverse complement strand
ATCCGCTGGGTTAGCGGAACCTATTGGAACGAATCGACCGAAACATGCTGAATCGACCGAAAAGTTACGGTCGATTCAGCATGTTTCGGTCGATTCGTTCCAGGTGCGGCAGCAGCCGAGGATGACGAGTAGGCGTAGTCCGACCTCACTGCATCTGCTGCCAAAGCCAAAGTGCCCGGCGTCACCGTGAAGTGATAGCCCGTCTGGCCAGCCTTCGGGACGACCCCGCCGCCGCAGGTGGATGCCGCACCACCGGCCGGGCCGCTTGGGGGCGGGGTTGGACTGGGGGTCGCAGTGGGCTGCCACGAGCATGGCTGCTATCGCGACTGCTACAACATAAATGACAAATAGTAGGTCGATGTGCTCCGTGGGTTTGTTCGCATGCACGTTACTGATAGAGCGGTAGTTTCAACCGCAGCATTGCTGCTCTCCGCGGAATCGATCTCCCCTGGGCAGGGCATCCCGCGAGGTTAACGCGCGTTCGCATACGATCTGCCCTAGATGATGGCCGTAGACGAAGGGTAGGCGAGCGTGGACGCTCAAGGGATCGACGAGGGCCGGAAACGCTGGCAATTTCGCTACGACGAGGCCCAAGCGAAGGGTCGAGTGCGTGATGCTGACTTCACGACGCTGTCTGGGGTAGAGGTTGAGCCCGTTTATGGGCCGCCAGCGGGCACCGACATTCCTGGCTTTGAGCGGATCGGCTGGCCAGGGGAGTTTCCGTTTACTCGTGGTCTGCATGCCACCGGTTACCGTGGCAAGCCATGGACCATCCGGCAGTTCGCGGGCTTCGGCAATGCCGAGCAGACCAACGAGCGGTACAAGATGATTTTGGCCTCTGGTGGTAACGGGCTGTCGGTCGCCTTTGACATGCCCACCCTGATGGGGCGCGATTCCGATGATCCGCGCGCGCTCGGTGAAGTCGGGCACTGCGGTGTTGCTATCGACTCGGTTGAGGATACCGACATCTTGTTTAGCGACATTCCGCTAGCCGATGTCACGACGTCGATGACGATCAACGGTCCGGCGGTCCCGATCTTCGCGATGATGCTGGTCTCGGCCGAACGCCAAGGCTTCGAGCACGAGCAACTCGACGGCACTTTGCAGACCGACATCTTTAAGGAATATATCGCGCAGAAGGAGTGGATCTTCCCTCCCGAGCCGCACCTGCGCCTCATCGGTGACCTCATGGAATACACCGACGAACACATGCCCCGCTACAAGCCACTATCTGTCTCCGGCTACCACATCCGCGAGGCTGGAGCGAGCGCCGCGCAAGAGTTGGCGTTCACTCTCGCTGACGGTTTCGGTTACGTTGAACTCGGCCTGTCGCGCGGGCTGGACATCAACCGCTTTGCCCCAGGCTTGTCGTTCTTCTTTGATGCTCACTTGGACTTCTTCGAGGAGATCGCCAAGTTCCGAGCGGCCCGCCGGATTTGGGCGCGGTGGATGCGAGATGTTTATGGCGCGACATCGGAGAAGGCACAATGGCTGCGGTTCCACACCCAGACCGCCGGGGTCTCGCTGACTGCCCAACAGCCTGACAACAACATTGTTCGGACCGCAATTGAGGCGCTCGCTGGAGTGCTCGGCGGAACCAACTCGTTGCACACCAACGCGCTGGATGAGGTGCTGGCACTCCCGAGCGAGAAGGCTGCTCAGATCGCCCTGCGAACCCAGCAGGTAATCATGGAAGAGACTGGCGTCACCAACGTCGCAGATCCTCTCGGGGGTTCTTGGTACGTCGAAGCACTCACCGACAAGATCGAGGCAGAGGCCGAGGCGATCTTCGCCAAAATCATCACGCTCGGTGAACTTCGCGATGGGGAACAGACCGAGCATAAGATCGGTCGGATGACCTCGGGAATCTTACGGGGAATCGAGGACGGTTGGTTCACTTCGGAAATCGCCGACTCGGCATTCACCTACCAAATCTCGCTGGAGAAAGGTGACAAGAAGCAGGTCGGCGTCACGATTCACCCAGACTCGTTAGACGCGCCACTAGACATTCTGCGGATCTCCCACGAGGTAGAGAAAGCGCAAAACGCGGCGCTAGGTGAGCGACGGGAGCAGCGCGACGATGACTTGCTAGCGCCTGAACTTGTCCGACTGCGCGTCGCGGCCAACGGCACCGACAATCTCGTGCCGATCATGCTCGATGCGGTCCGGGCAGGTGCGACCCTCGGTGAGATTTGTGGAGTGCTGCGCGAGGAGTGGGGCGAGTACCGTGAGCCTGCCCGAATCTAGGTCGAAGCTGGCTTGGTCGTTGGTTACACCCGCGCCGAGTCGATTGATTTGCCCATCTGTTCTTGCTGTGCGCAGGCGTGATGGAACAATAGGGCTATGAGTGCTCAAGTTCCCCCCGCCATGCGCGGCGCAGTAGATCTCGGTGCCTTGGCAACAGCCCGACAGAATGCCGCAGATGCTCAAGAGCGAGCGGCCCAACGCGCTGCTGATCCGCAGGCTGCGACCGTTGAGCTCAGCTACGACGTCACCGAAGCGACCTTTCAATCCGAAGTGATCGACAAATCCTTCCAGGTTCCCGTCGTGGTTGACCTGTGGGCAACATGGTGCGAGCCGTGCAAGCAACTCTCTCCGCTACTCGAGAAGCTCGTTGAAGAAGACGCCGGCACCTGGCTGCTGGCGAAGGTCGATGTCGACGCCCAACAAGCTATCGGGGCGGCCTTCCAGGTCCAGTCGATTCCCTCGATCGTGGCGATCGTGAAGGGGCAACCCGTTCCACTGTTCCAGGGGGCGCTACCAGAAGCCCAAGTTCGGCAGTTCCTTACCGAACTACTCAAAGTCGCCGCGACGGCTGGCCTGACAGGCCTTGGCAACGAGACAGCCCCACCCGTCACCGGTCAAGCCGACGCCGTGGCAGAACCGTCGGAAAGTGATGCGCGATTCGATGCAGCTTTCGATGCATTCGAGGCCGGCGATTGGGATGGAGCCGAAGCGGCCTACCGCGCGGTGCTGGCTACCGATCCAGCAGAACCCGACGCCCTTGCGGGTCTGATCCGCGTCGAGCTCATGAGGCGCACCGACGGCGTCGATCCCCAAGCGGCCCTGGCCACCTCAGATGCGACCCCAGAAGATGTAACAGCTGCCAGTCTCGCCGCCGACATCGACCTACTCAACGGTGATGCTCGGGCTGCCTTCGCCCGTCTGATCCAGACAGTCCGCTTGACCTCCGGCGACGAGCGCGCCAAAGCCCGCGAGCACCTCGTCGGCTTGTTCGATCTAGTCGGCGCTTCCGACCCTGATGTCGTCAGCGCTCGCACAGCCTTAGCCAACGCCCTGTTCTAGTCGAAACCTCCGCTTACGCAGGGAGTTCGTGAACCTTCGCGATCTCCCGCGCTGTTGAAGTATCCGGCCCGGGTAGCGGAACAAACACAGCATCGCGGTAGTAGCGCAATTCAGCGATCGACTCGACGGTATCGGCTAAGGCACGGTGCCCGCCGTGCTTGTCAGGGCTCGCGTAATACACCCTCGGATACCAACGGCGGACCATCTCTTTGTAGCTTGAGACATCAACCAACCGATAGTGCAAGAAGTCATTGACGCGAGGCATATCGCGAGCCAGGAATCCGCGATCGACGTAAACACTGGACCCGCACAAAGGCGCTTTGCCCGACTCCACCCCTTGGCTGGCTAAGTACTCAAGCAGCTGCACTTGGGCATCAACAAGGGTGGTTCCACCGGCCAACTCATTGATCAGCCCCGACGTCGTATGCATATTGACGACGAATTCATCCATCTGCGCCAACGCTTCGTCAGGTGGCTTGATCACTACCTGGAAGCCCTCGTCGAGCTCGACGAGGTCAGGGCCAGTCACGATGCACGCGACCTCCACAAGGGCATCGTTCTCGAGGCTCAAACCTGTCATTTCGCAGTCGAGCCAAACCATCCGGTCATCCGTAGCCATTGCCTCAGCCTAGCTGCCGTACCATTGACTGTGATCTCACCCGTCAAGACCGGTGTCGCGCTAGCTGGGGGAGTCGGCGCGATCGTGGTCACAGCATCCCTCGCGTCCATGACCGCCACTGATGCGGCGCCCACCCCGACTCTGATCAAATCGGCGCCATCAGCGCAGGTCGAAGCGCCCGGTTCCGAGGCTCTCACGTTGCCGAGTCGATCGATGGTGGAACGGTCTACAGCAGATTCGTTCAAGACCAAGAACAGCCTTCCGCGGAATTTTCACGTCAAGACCAAGGACAGGGTCTTCTTCATCACTGTCGATGACGGTGTGTACGCCGACCCAGCCGCGCTCAAGGTCGTTCGCAAGTACAAGATTCCCGTCACTGTTTTCCTGACAAGCATGAATGCTAAGCGGCACCTTTCTTTCTTCAAGAAGATCACTCAATACGGCGGCACGATCGAGAATCACACGATGACCCACAAGTCCCTCACCAGTCCGGGAACTAATCTCAATTACGAGATTTGCCGAACTCAGAAGATCTACAAGACGCTATTTGGTCGGATGCCGATCTTCCTGCGGCCGCCGTATGGCAATGGCGGCTACTCCGGCGGTTCGCTCGGCAATTTCCCGCGATTGAACCAGGTGGCCTCCAAGTGCGGAATTCAGCGCTTGATCATGTGGGACGTTGTTGTCGAGAACGGCCAATGGTCATACGTTCACGCTCCTCTGCGCCGCGGTGACATTGTCTTGTTCCATTTCATGCCCAACCTCTCGAAGGAACTCAAGGGAGCAATCCTGTTGGGCAACTCGCGGGGTATCAAGCCTGCCGCGCTGACTGACTACTTGGCCAAACCGCGAACCACGAACGGACGCTAGACAGCACCGCTGGTTGAGTGCTACGTCGTGTCACCCCCGTTTCTCGGTCTCGGGATTGACTAGGGCAATACAGTGACGCTCATGTCTAAGTCTCCCCGCATCGTGCTTCGCGCAGTGCTGTCGGTAGTTGCCCTCGCGACCCTTGCAGCATGTTCTAGTGGTGGCGCCAGTGACGGCGCGTCTTACAACCCGGCAGTGACGGGCACCCTCGCACCTCAACAGATCGAAGCTCCTCCGGCTGACCTTGCGACTGCGGCTGGAATCAAGCCAGCAGAAGTGACCAAGGCGATCGCTGCAGCGCGAACGCTGACGTGGCGAACGGTCAAGGCGGCCGGCGTGACCCAAGCAGTCGCCTGCACCGGAAGTGGCTCACCCACCGTTGTGTACAGCAATGGCCTCTTGATTCAGGCAGCGTGGACCTGGCCGCTGATTGCCCAGGAGCAAGCGAAAACCAATCGCGTGTGCATGTTCGACCGACCTGGCACTGGCTTGTCACCGGATCGCCCGACAAGTGCTTCCCCGAATGGGCCAGTCGCCAATGCCAAGGAACTATTCGGCCTCATGACAGCGATCAATGAACCAGGACCGTATCTGATAGTCGGCTGGTCCTATGGCGGCATCGTGGCGCAGACCGCGGCAGCGCTAGAACCAGCCAGTGTGGCGGGGCTCAACCTCATTGATTCGGTCACACCAGCTCAATACCGCACCTTCGACAAGACCGGATGGGACGAGGCGGGCCAGCCCCTCGACATGAAGTCCGCCGAACAAGCGATTAACAGTGCAGGGGACTTCGGGGCTAAGCCACTTGTGGTGCTGGTCGCGGGCAATGATCCCGAGGCAGCGGGGTTCACGACAAGCTGGACCAAGGTCCAGAAAGAGTTGGCCGCGACGTCGACGAACTCCGCTTACGGTGTGGTTGCCAACGTGGGTCACACCATTCCCCAGCAGGCTCCCGCCGCAGTCGAGGCTGCCGGGTTGGTGTCGACAAAATCTGCGACGAGTGGGCAGCCCATGGAAAAGTGCCCAACAGGGTTCAAGGCGGCCGGGATAGTCTGCTGATCTTGGCCGAGTGAACCCGAGTCACGCGCTGGCCATCTGCGCGGTGTCTGTCCGCGCTGCCTATGTGAAGGAAAGCACTGTGCCCTCGAAGAAGCCCGCTGTGCCGTCCGAGGCTGTGCCGTCCGAGGAGGCCGTGGCAGCTGAGCCAGTATTTACTACACAGGAGATTCGTGACTTCGCGGGGCTTCATAGTGCATTCATGCGCGAGATGGCCAGGGCAGCGCAGGACTCTGCGGCGATCTTGGAAGCGGTTCGTCAACACCTGGACCGCGATCCACTTGAGCTACCTGTCGTATCGCGGAAGTTTCCAGCCTTTGATATTGCCAACATTCACATTGCCCTGAATGCGATTGGTGAAGCCAATGGTGGATTCGAGGTTAAGGGCGTAGCCGGAATCGGGCGGATGTACCGCGGCTTCACCGAGCTGACAGCGGACCGTGACTACGCGCTGGGACCTGTCGACTACATATCAGTCCCCATCAGTGCCAGTGAGGAACTGACGTGTGTGTCAGCGGGCTTACTCTTCTTCACCTACGGGAAAGACTCGACGCCCCTGACGGTCTGGCTACGCGTTGAAGATCCTGATGATCGGGATAGCTCAGCCACCCTCGAAGTGGTCACTGTCTCGACTCAACTTGCCGAAGAATTCCTCACCGAGCTTGAGGCGATCATGCTTGAGCGCAACGTCTACCGCGGCAAGGTGCTCTCGCTCGAGCCGCACGTGTTCTCTCCTGGGATCGGCCCGCTGCGGTTCCACACACCCAAGACCGTCAACAGAGACGATGTCGTGATGCCAGACGGTGTCCTGGAACTGATCGAGCGCCAAGTCTCGGGAATCGCCAGTCAGAGGGAGCTCTTGGTCAGTAAAGGCCAACACCTCAAGCGCGGTGTCCTCATGTATGGCCCTCCGGGCACAGGCAAGACGCACATCATCAACTACCTGCTCCATCAACTGCCCGACTTCACTGTGGTCGTAGTCAGTGGTCAGGGCGTGGAGCGGATCTCGGCCGTAGTCGCCATGGCTAGAAAACTGCACCCAGCACTGGTGATCGTCGAGGACGTTGACTTGATCGCGGAGGATCGCTCGGTCGTCGGCGGTGCCCACCCCCTGCTCCTTCAATTGCTCAACGAGCTCGACGGCATCGGATCAGATGTCGATCTCGCGTTCATCCTGACGACCAATCGAGTCGACGTGTTGGAGCGAGCACTTGCAGCACGCCCAGGGCGGGTCGATCTGGCGGTTGAGGTTCCTTTGCCGGATCGGAAGGGTCGCCGGCGACTATTCAAGCTATACGCCGCTGGCCTGGGGCTCGACCCTGCCGCGCTCGACCGATTCGCCGATCGGGCGGACGGTGTGACAGCTAGCTTCGCGAAGGAAGCTGCCCGGCGAGCTGTACTTATTGCCGGGGAGGCAGGCAGAAGCGAGGTTGAGGAAGCGGACTTCAGCCAGGCGCTAGACGAGTTGCTCAGTCAAAAGGATGAACTGACCCGACGACTGCTCGGTTCCAAAATGGCTGGTGAGTACGCCTCCGATGAGGCCGGACCCGGCGGCTACGCTTAGGCCCGCTCTCTGCCAGGCTGCGGCTACTTCCAGCTAGGTATCGGCGCAGCAGCGTCGTCGGCGAGCTCTTCCATCGTGGTCGGTGCCTTGCGCAGCGGGACTTCCTTGAGGAACAAGGCCAGCACGAATGCCACTGCCATGATCGGCACTGCCACCATGAACGTGGCGTTTATCGAATCTGAAATAGCGTTGATCACCGCGTCGTGTAGAGCTGGCGGCAGCGAGCTGATCTTTCCAATCGAAGAGGTCACTGACCCGCCGCCTGCGCTGAGCTGAGTCGCGACTGACGGTGGAATCGCCGATGCCAGGTGCGAGGCCAGTTGAGCTGTCCACACGGCACCGAAGATCGCGGTACCGAAGGAGCCACCAATGGAGCGGAAGAAGGTGCTGGTACTGGTGGCCGCGCCGATCTGCTTGGGGTCGACTGTGTTCTGCACAGCGATGACAAGTACTTGCATCACGTTGCCGAGCCCGGCGCCCAAGATGAACATCGACAGCGCGATCCACCAGTAGTTGGTGGTGGGCCCGACGTGGGCCAGCATGTACATGCCGACAGTTGCCATGGCAGTGCCGATGATCGGGAAGATCTTGTACTTGCCAGTCCGGGAGATCAGGCGCCCACTCACGATGGATGTGATCAACAGACCTAGCATCAGGGGAAGTAGTTGCAACCCAGCAGCGGTCGGAGTCGCGCCGCGGACTATCTGCATGAAGATCGACAGGTAGACGATTGCTCCAAACAGGGCAAACCCGACCACGAAGCCGATGGCTGAGGACACGCGCATGACCGGCAGGCGGAACATCGACAGCGGAATCATTGGTTCTGGGTGACGCAGTTCCTGCCAGATGAATACTGCTGCCGCGAGCACTCCACCGACGGCCAGACCGGTGATTTGGGGAGATGCCCAGGTGTAGCGCTGGCCGCCCCACACCGCAACGAGGAGGAGCATGACGACACTGGTCACGAGCAGAGCAGCGCCAAACCAGTCAATCTGATGCTTCTTCTTATGTAGGGGAATATGCAAGACAGCACCGAGTACAAGGAATGCCGCAACGCCGAGTGGGACGTTGATGTAGAAGACCCAGCGCCACGACAGGTGTTGGGTGAACAGGCCGCCAAGGAGCGGTCCAATGACGCTGGCCAGGCCGAACACGGCACCGAACAAGCCGCTGTACTTGCCACGCTCGCGCGGAGGAACGATGTCGGCGATAACAGCCAGAACGAGCACCATCAGACCACCGGCGCCCAGACCCTGAATCGCGCGGAAGCCGATCAGTTGGCTCATGTTTTGCGACAAACCCGACAGGATCGAGCCGATCACAAAGACGACTACTGCCGATTGCAGCATCAACTTGCGGCCATACAGATCCGAGAGCTTGCCCCAGATCGGCGTACTCGCTGTAGAGGCCAAGAGGTAGGCGGTGACCACCCACGACAGCTCGCTCAGGCCGCCGAGATCGCTGGTTATCGTCGGAAGTGCTGTCGAGACGATTGTCTGATCGAGAGCCGCGAGCAGCATGGTCAGCATCAGGGCGCCAAGAATCCACCAAAGCCGCTGCTTGGTCATGAGCCCCTGGCTGGTCCGGTGCGGTTCGGTGGCCTGCGTTGTCACTTGTTGGTGCCTCTCTTTGCTGTCACATGAGGTTCGAGATCATCTGCGAGTCGGGCGAGGAGTTCGAAGAGTTGGGTGCGATCTTGGATCGACCAGCCATCGAGGGCGGGAGCGATGGCGCGAGTGCGTCGGTCCAAGACCTCGATCAGCAACGCGCGGGCCTCTTCGGTGATCTCGATGAGAGACGCGCGGCCGTCGTCAGGGTCGGGGGATCGGGAAATCAGCCCGTTGCGTTCCAGAGTCGCGACTTGCCGGCTGATTGTGGACAGGTCCAGATGCTGGGATGCTGCTACGGCACTCGAACGACAGGGCCCAACTTCGGCCAGCGTGCTCAATGTGCGCAGCGTGCTGAGATCAACCGGGTCATGGGCGGCCAGGACTGTGGAATACCGCACGATGCGAAACAGATTCATCAGTCCGTGGGCCAGTTCTGGAGACGCGCTGACCGACTGGGGAGACTTAGTTGCTTGTGCCACCCAAGTAAATTATCACCTATCTACTTGAAAGGCAAAGTAGTTTCTGTCTGCGACGTCGGACTTCCTTACTCAACGGGCTTGGTAGCAATCAGGAATCCGACGATGCCCCAGCGATGAGTGGGATTGCCCTGCGCGTCGCGCCAACGCAGGCCAGCGCCATTGTCTTCGGGGGTCGCGCAGGTTTCCAGAATAATCGCGGGACGGGTCGCCTTGGTGCCGAGTCTGCCGGGCACTGGGGCCAGGTGGCGCTTAAGTGAGGCCTTGCTTCGGTAGTTGGTCTTGATCCGGTAGGCCACGGCGTAGGTGTAACGCACGCCCCTGCGCGTGATGTAAATCCGCTGGCCCTTCTTGAGATCAGGAACGCCCAGGAACGGGCCGCCTGCCGAGGTTCGGTGTGCCTCCAGGAAGAAGCTCCCGACCTGCCCAACATCGACTCCACCCCACTTGCCGTGGGGTGAGCTCACGGCAGGCAGGTTGTCGATCGCTTCGCCGGTTTTGTCGCCAGGCGATCCGAAGTAGCGCTGGATCTTGCGGTTGCGGACCTTTGCCTCGGGGATTGAGACCCGCCCGTAGAAGTACCACTTGGCCTTGGTCCTGGAGATGGCAACCGTCGAGACGGCGTGAGATTGAGTCGGGTTCTTGGCCGTCTGTTGCGCGATGTTTGGCTTGGTCGCGCTCGGAGCCGACGTGGGTTCAGTCGCCTTGACCAATTCGGGGATGGGCAATTCGCTGGCAGTCTCGGTCGCTGTCGTGGCGACCCAGCCGACGATCAGCGTCAGCGTTACTGCAACCCGCAGTAGGTTCCACTTGCTCATTGGTTGCCTCCCTCGAATACACCGTAACAAACTGAAGTGCCCGCAAATCCTGAATGGATCTGCGGGCACTTCAGGTCTTTGACCTCGGCGGAATTAGGCCTCGATGATTGAAGCAATCTCATCGGTCTCGCGAGGGCTCGGGAGATCTGTTGCTTCGTCGAGGATTTCCTCGGCCTCGGCAGCGATATTGTCCGCATCGGCTTGCTCATCGAGAATTCCCTCGGCCTCGGCAACGACCTCGTCCTCAATGGCGAGCTCAGCAAGCTCATCACTGGCTTCGAGCTCATCCTCGATGAGCGCAGCGTCGATGGCTGTGTCTTCGTCGATAAGTTCGCCGACCTCAACACCGGCTTCTAGGTCAGCTTCGTTCTCAGAATCGAGCTCGGCCTCGGCCGCGGAAAGATCCTCAGCGGAGACATCAGAGTCGAGTTCGAGGTCGACTTCTTCGGCAAGGTTGTCGGCTATGTTGTCTTCAAGAGCAGATTCGACATCGATGGCATCGGATAGCTCAGACTCGACATCAAGCTCAGCAGCCTCGTCAGTCACGATTTCGCTAGCTAGATCTAATTCTTCCTCAGCGTTGAATTCTTCGTTCACAGTTCTTCTCTTTTCGTTGCACCCGGTCCGCTTTGCTGCGGCGATAGTAGAACGATTGCGTACCGAACTGCCCGATTCAATTTGAGAGGGTCCATCGGTCCAACGGTCTCCAAGAATTCACCCAAGAGGACGCGCATCGCTTGCATCAAGATCAACTCAATCGGTCAACGGCTCAAGAGTTCGTATCGGTGAACCGATGACTCTCAACGTGATTCCTCTCAGTTCTCGGTCAATCGCCGTCGCACTCGGCGTCGTCGCACTCATTGGTGCCAGCACGGTGGGTAACCCCGCGCAGGCTTCAAACTCGGGCTCGGGCGGAGCTGAGTCGGTGCTAGTTGCGCGTGGGAGCGCGGTCTCTTCTTTGCCCCACGTGAGGGCGAAGAAGAAGGCGAAACCGCTCAAGGGTTTCCGTAACATCCGAGGTTGTCCCCGGGTCGCCCCGAAAGGGACGATGCGCGACGGGTCGGAGGTGATCGGCGTTCGCAAGATGTGCGTTCGCGCTGCCCGAGACGCTCGGACACCGGTGGCGGCCCGTGCGATCGTCTATGCGTTCAATCATCTCGGTGGTAAGTACTCTCAATCTGCCCGCACGCATGTTGGCTGGTTCGACTGCACAGTATTGATCGATAAGGCGTATCTGACAGCGGGGGTGCAGTCGTTCTTCACCCTGTTCCCCTATACCGGTAACTACGCTGACAAGTCGCTGTGGAAGGGAACGCTCAAGGAGGCGAAAGGTCACCATGCTGGTGATATTCGCATCATGTGGGCGAAGAAGACGACTTTGGCGAAGTCGATGGGTAACAAGGGCCACGGCGAGATGTTCCTGACCGACGGGTATGTGATCCAGTCTGGCGGTGGCGGGACTAGCAAGGTCAATGTCTCGCGGGGTGACAACTGGGGCTGGCATGAGAGGTTTTTCCGGTATTCGGGGCCGAATGTTCACCAACCGCGACCGGCGCCGGTGCTCTGAACCATTGCCGGCAGATCGTAAGCGCGCCCGGAGGGACTCGAACCCCCAACCGACTGGGTAGAAACCAGTTGCTCTATCCATTGAGCTACGGGCGCCGAGCGCGCAAACCGAAGTGTGCGCGCTGTGCTGTTGCAAGAAGGTGGAGTCTAGCCGCCACTCTTGCGACGGAATTCCCGACCGCCGCCGGCCTTCCCGTGGGTTCCACCGGCCTTGGCGTGACCGTCAAGGTGCGCCTGTCCGGCATGTGACTGCTGGTTCTTGCGGTCCAGCGCTTCCTTCATCTTGGCGCGGACGTCGCCATCGGCGCCCTCGGGCGTCGCAGCAACTGCCTCTTCGGGCGTTTCCTTGTCTACGTTCTTCTCATCGCTCATGGGTCAAGTATCTACCCGCGCCCCCACTCGTGGTGCAGGCGGCGACTAACCTTGGGCAACGTGGCTGAATTCATTTACACCCTGAGCAAGGCTCGCAAGGCTCACGGCGACAAACTGATCCTCGACAACGTGACGTTGTCGTTCCTGCCTGGGGCAAAGATCGGCGTCGTTGGACCCAACGGCGCGGGTAAGTCGACGTTGATCAAGATCATGGCTGGTCTAGATCAGCCGTCCAACGGAGATGCCTACTTGAGTCCTGGGTACACGGTCGGGATTCTGATGCAGGAGCCCGAACTCGACCCGAAAAAGACCGTGCTAGAGAACGTCGAAGAGGGCGTTGCCGAGACCAAGGGCATGCTTGCGCGATTCAACGAGGTCTCCGAGGAACTCGGCGCCCCCGATGCTGACTACGACAAGCTACTCGCTGAGATGGGCGACCTGCAGGAGAAGCTCGACCACCGCAACGCCTGGGACCTCGATGCCCAACTTGAGCAAGCCATGGACGCACTGCGTTGCCCGCCCCCAGATGCCGATGTCACTGTTTTGTCCGGCGGTGAGCGTCGCCGGGTCGCTTTGTGCAAGCTCCTGTTGCAGGCACCTGACCTGCTCCTGCTCGATGAGCCGACTAACCACCTTGACGCGGAGAGTGTTCTCTGGCTCGAACAGCACCTCGAGAAGTACCCAGGCACCATCGTTGCCATCACCCACGACAGGTACTTTCTCGACAACGTGGCCGAGTGGATCCTGGAAATGGACCGCGGCCGTTGCTACCCGTATGAAGGCAATTACTCGACCTACCTCGAAGCAAAGGCTGCCCGCTTGAAGGTCGAGGGCCAGAAGGACGCGAAGCTGCGCAAGCGCCTCACTGACGAGCTCGAATGGGTGCGGTCAAATGCCAAGGCCCGCCAGACCAAGAGCAAGTCCCGCCTCAACCGTTACGAGGAGATGGCTGCCGAAGCTGAGCGAACCTCCAAGCTTGACTTCGAGGAGATTCAGATCCCGCCGGGTCCACGCTTGGGCAACATCGTGGTTGAGACGACCAATTTGACCAAGGGCTTCGATGACAAGCTACTGATGGACAACCTGACGTTCAGCCTCCCGCGTAACGGTATCGTCGGCGTGATCGGGCCCAACGGTGTCGGAAAGACAACGTTGTTCAAGATGCTGATCGGCGAGGAACAGCCTGATAGCGGCACGATCAAGATCGGGGAGACGGTTTCGATCTCCTACGTTGACCAGAACCGCTCAGGTATCGATCCGAAGAAGAACGTCTGGGAAGTTGTGTCCGACGGACTTGACTACTTGAAGGTCGGTCGCGTTGAAGTGCCGAGCCGTGCCTACGTCGGTGCATTTGGTTTTAAGGGCCCAGACCAGCAAAAGGCAGCCGGGATTCTTTCTGGTGGCGAACGCAACCGGCTGAACCTTGCCCTCACGTTGAAGATGGGTGGCAACATGTTGCTGCTCGATGAGCCGACCAACGACCTAGACGTCGAGACGCTCAGCAGTCTGGAGAATGCCTTGCTGGAGTTCCCCGGCTGTGCCGTGATCACGTCGCACGATCGCTGGTTCCTCGATCGGGTCGCGACCCACATCTTGGCTTACGAAGGTGACTCGAATTGGTTCTGGTTCGAGGGCAACTTCGAGTCCTACGAGGCCAACAAGATCGAACGCTTGGGTGCAGAAGCGGCGCGTCCAACGCGCGCGACGTACCGCAAACTGACGCGTGGCTGAGGCCGGTCGCACGACCCTGCTTCACGCGGAAGCCGCGTTCCTGGCGCGCTATCTGAAAACGCTGGTTGATTGGGATGCGCGAGCTAGCGTGCGCGTTCAGCACACAGGTCGGGCGATGGGGGTGTTTGGCTCTCCACCAACCGGCTGTATCACCTTCATTGCGCTGCCGTTAGCGGTGGTGGGGGAACTTAACCCGCCTGTGGCAGATCGAACCGTGTCTGCCGGGCGCCTGCGCGACATCGTGGGCGATGTGTCCTACGACCGTGGCCCGATTGTGATGGCGATGCCCGATGCCGTGACCGGCCCGGCCGAACTCGCTGTGCTTCCACCTGGGGCAGGCTGGGAACTCGTTGGCAACGGCGGTGCGGCAGGGGAACTCGGCGCGGTGGTCGATGAATCGATCGCGGAGTTTCGTCGACGCGTGCCGACCAACACAGGCGCCGAGATCTCCCAACGTACGGCTGAGGAAATTTGGTCCAAGCCTGGATGGTCCGGCTTGCCCGTACGGACTTTGCACACAGCTCGAAAGCTGGGCTTCCTCAGCAATGCTGACGCCCCGGTCAAGGCGGCTAAAGCACCCGGATGGACCCGACTTGCAACGCCGTCGGGGCAGGTCTTCACAAGCGATCAGATTGGCAATCTGTCCTTGAATTTGATCTTCGACTAGCAAGGTGTTTCAGAGTTTTCTCAAAGAAGTCCGCGTGTAAGCTCTTGTTTGGGTAGATCAACAGGTCTCCGCGCATGTCACCTGGCAGGATCACTAAATGAAGTTCTTCTACCTGGCCTTTGCAATCGGACTCGAAGTCACGGCCACTTTGTCGCTTCGTGCGTCCGAGGGATTCACCAAGATCGGTTTTGCGGTGCTTATGGCCGTGTGTTACCTCGGCTCGTTCGTCGCGCTCAACCTTGTGCTTCGCCAAGGAATGCCGATTGGGGTTGCGTACGGGATCTGGGCGGCTTGCGGAGTCGCACTCGTGGCGGTCTTTGGCAAGTTCTTGTTCCACGATCCACTGACTCCACTGATGGGTCTGGGGATCGCGCTAATTATGGGCGGAGTGTTACTCGTCGAGTTCGGCAGCGGGGACGCCCACGCCTAAAACCTAAGACTGTCAGGGTTTGGGTGGGCGCAGGGTCTCGTGGGTGTTAACCATCGCGTGGGCGGCCGTCACCAGGTAGGTCCACATCTGCTCGTCGAGCTCAGGGGATAGCTCGCGCCCGTCGAGCGCATCGCGCATGTGAAGCAACCAGTGATCGCGGGCACGCTCGTCGATTTCGAACGGCCCATGGCGCAGACGAAGCCGCGGGTGACCCCGGGTTTGGGAGTACGTGGTTGGACCACCCCAGTACTGCTCGATGAACAACCGGAAGCGTTCCTCGGCAGGGCCGAGGTCCTCTTCGGGATACAACGGTCGAATAACCGGGTCCTGCGCCACGCCAACGTAGAAGTCGCCAATCAAAGCAACGAAGAATTCATGCCCGCCGAATTGCTCGTACATCGAGAGTTCAACGGCGGCATCAGTCTTGGGTGACTCGGTCATGGCTTCAGCCTACGGCTTCAGCGGTCCGGTGCCATAAGTGCGGGGCGGGGGATGTCCGGGGCCGGGCAGGCTTGACGCCGGCACGTCTGGCACCGCGTCATCGCCTGACCGGTTGGGGTTGGGCACGCTTACCCCGGCGCGATCAAAAGTCAGTTTGAGTCGTTCTCGCAGGACCCGCGTGACGCGCACTTGTTGCTCGGGCGCGGCTTTGGCTGTAACGCGTACGAACACTGCCTCGGGGGTTACCGACTCAACACCAGCAAAAGCGGGTTTGCCCAGTAGCTGATCGTCGTACTGCGGGTCGGCATCCATGTCCGAGGCGACGCCTTCCACCAGGCTGCGGACCTTCTGTAGGTCTTCGTCGTAGCGCACTGGCATGTCCACGATTGCCAACGTCCAGCCTTGGGAGCGGTTCGCAACCCGAAGCACTTCGCCGTTGCGGACGTACCAAACGACCCCTGACATGTCGCGAACCCGGGTGATCCGAAGGGTCGTATCTTCGACAGTGCCGACGACGGGACCAAGATCCACGACGTCACCGATACCGTACTGATCTTCGAGGATCAAGAAGACGCCCGAGAGGTAGTCCTTGACCAGGCTCTGGGCGCCAAAACCGAGTGCGACACCCACAACTCCGGCGCTAGCAAGTAGGGGTGTGATGTCGATATTGAACTGCGCAAGCACCATCAAGACCCCGACGCCTGCAATGAATGCAGTGGCGATCGACTTGAGCAGTGAAGCGATAGCCTCAGCGCGCTGACGGCGACGCTGTGACATCAGCACAGCAGTCAGGTCGCTGGTGTGCTCGCTGCGACGGGCTACAGCTTGGCGTTCGGTATCGGCCTTGGCGACGAGTCGGTTAGTAATTCGGTTGACAAGTGCCTTAACGATGAGCCAGACGATCACACACGCAGCGATGATCGTAGCAACCTTCAACGGTAGCCCGACGATCTTCTTGAAGACGTCTTCCCACGCGATGGCCAGCCAGTCCGTACCCACCGTTACGCCCCTTGTCCAGGCGAGATGTCTCTAGCCAGGCCTGTGGACTCGGCAAGAAAGCTCAGCACATCTGCTGACAACTCCACGCTACGTGACATTGAGCGAGCACCGTGGCCGACGTTAGCCTCGCTGCGGATCAAGATGGGTCGGCGACTGGTTGTCGCGCCTTGCAACGCGGCACACATCTTGCGGGCGTGCATCGGGTCAACGCGGGTGTCGTGGTCGAAGACCGTGAACAGCACCGCCGGGTAGTCGAAACCTTCAGTCACCTTGTGGTAAGGCGAGTACGACCACAGCCAAGCGAATTCTTCAGGAACCGCAGCACTGCCGAACTCGACATTCCACGTAGCGCCCAAACCGAAGCTCTCGTACCGGATCATGTCCAACAAGGGTGCTGAGCAGTGCACAGCTGTCATCAAGTCAGGTCGCTGAGTCATGACTGCGCCAACGAGAAGTCCGCCGTTAGAGCCGCCGCTGAGTGCCAATTGCTCTGGAGTGGTGATGCCCTTGTCGGTCAGCCACGTCGCACATGCAATGAAGTCGTCGAACACGTTCTGCTTGTTGGCCAGCATTCCGTCGCGGTGCCACTGCTCGCCTTCTTCGGTGCCGCCGCGAATGCAGGCGATAGCGTAAATACCGCCTGCCTCGACCCACGCGACAATCGAGGGGGAGTAGCTAGGTGCCATCGACACCCCGAAGCCGCCATAGCCGTGAAGGATGGTGGGTCGGGAGCGATCGGGAAGGCCATCACTGCGAAACGAGTCAGTGGGGGCCATGACTAGCATCCGAACTTCCGTGCCGTCGCCGCTGGTGACAACTTCTACCGTTGAGGAAATCTGGGGCACTTCGACAAAGCCAGGCGGATAGTCAGAGACAGTCAAGTCTTTTTCAAACGCGTCGTAATGCATGACCCGAGGGATGGTGGCATTGTCGGTGTAGATGAACCAGGCTTCGTGTCCGCCTTCGGGACGCTCGAGCAGGCCGCCTACAGTGCCATGGCCAGGGAGTTCGACGTTGCCGAGTTTCCGGCCAGTCTCCAGGTCATGGATGGTGATCTCACTGATGGCATGGCGGGTCCAGGACACCAACATCAGCGGGGACCGCAGCTCGTTACCGTCTAAGATCGCGTAGCCCTCGAGGACGGCGATGGTGTCCTCTGGGATTAGGTCAGCCCACATAGATGGCTCGGGGTGTTCGTGCGTTGTCACAGCTATTCGCCCGCGCGGGGCATCACGATCTGTGAACACGTAGAGCAGGCCATCGCGCCCAAACCGCAATCCGGTCTGGGCGTCAATATCGACCTGAACCGCGACGAGTGCCGGCGCGTCAATGGGACTGGCGTCGAGGTCGGCGACCCATAGGTCATTGCGCGGCGCTGTGCCTTCGCTTGCAGACACCGAGAGCCAACGCCCGTCGCGGCTGACACTCACCCCGAAATACTCGGTGTGCTTTCGATGTTCGCCGAAGATCATTACATCGTTGTCGGGGTCGTCACCGACTTTGTGTAACCAGACCCGGCGGTGGAATTGTTCCTCCCCAGCGGGCACTTGTTCAGGTGGGAGTCGCCGCACGTAGTAGTACGCCAGTCCGCCCGGCAGCCATGCGATGGGGGAGTAGCGGGCGCGATCTATAGGGCCTTCGAGGTGTTCGCCGGTTTCCACGTCAAGAACGTGAACTTCGGACTCCTCTGTGCCGCCGACTGACAGCTGGTAGGCGAGGCGATGGCCCTCTTTGGTCGGCATCCACGAGTCCAATGTGGTCAAGCCGGTGGAATCGATCTCCTGTGGGTCCAGTAGCACCCGCACGCCGGCCTTGTCGTGTACCTGCAGGACTGCGTGCTCCTGGCCGGGGTCGCGTCGCATCTGAAAGTAGCGCTCGCTGCGCCAGACCGGCGGTCCGACCGATCCTGAGCCGAGGAGGTCCTCGAGGCGCTTGCGCCAGTGCCTGCGGCAGCCCCAGTCGGCCTTCGCGGAATCGAAGAGCCGGGCTTGTTCATCCAGCCAATTCTGAGTCTGTTCGCTGTCGCGTTGCTCTAACCAGCGGTAGGGGTCGGGCACCGTAATGCCATGCAGGATGTCGACAGCGTCACTCACACGATGCAGCCTAGTGACATCGGCGGCTCGCTGAGTGCCCTTCACGCTCCTTGGTTGGGCATGCTTGGACTGAATCAACCAGGAGGCATGTCAATGACTGATCAGCCAACCCCACCAGCGAGTGGACCTAGCGGAGTTCCCACGCCACCGCCGGGGGCAAAAATGCCACCACCAAGTGGGGCGCCAGTCACCCAAGGGAGTCCGGCTGCAGGCACCGGTTCTGGCGGCACGGGGAACCAACCCACCGGCAAGGGCAAAGGTAAGGGTGGCGGTTCAGTCACGCCACCAATCCAAGGGCCAGTCGTTGCAAAGACGCCCTGGACTGCCTACATTCGTCCCACTGCGCTGGCTCTAGTCGTTCTCTATGTGGTCATTTTCGTCTTCTTGAACCGAAACGAAGTCGAGATCAACTTCCTATTCTTCACGACGTTCATTCCGATGATCTTCCTGTTGATCGGCATGTTCGTCATCGGTGCACTCGTCGCATCAGGTGTCATGATCGGTGCTCGACGCCGGGCTGGCCGCAAGGCAGAGCTTGCAGCTGTTCGTGCACAGAACGCGGGGAAATGAGCGAGCTACACGACCTTTCAGCACTTGAACAAGGCGAGGCGATTCGTAGTCGTGAGGTCAGCTCGCGAGAGTTCACCGAGCATTACCTGGAACGAACAAATCGGCTAAGTGATCAAGTCGGGGCCTTTGCCAGAGTGACCGAGGAGCTGGCGCGCCGACAGGCTGATGCTGCCGATGTCGCAGTTCGAGAGGGTGGCGCCCAGGGGCCACTTTGGGGTGTGGTGTGCCCTGTGAAGGCACTGGCTATGGTCGACGGAGTGCCAACGAACTTCGGTTCCCTGGCTGTCGAAGTAACGCCACCGTTCGATGACTTCGTAGTCTCCAAGATGCGTGAGGCGGGGCTGGTCTTCACGGGTTTGACAAATGCGCCCGAGTTCGGATTGCCTTGCTACACCGAACCTGATCCCTCGATCGCCCCACCTGCAAAAACTCCGTGGGATCTGTCGCGCTCCGCTGGGGGTTCTAGCGGCGGTGCTGGTGCAGCGGTAGCTGCCGGACTTGCTCCGATTGCACTCGGTAGCGATGGGGGCGGATCGATTCGGATCCCGGCCTCGGTGACTGGAATCGTCGGGATTAAGCCGACCCGGGGTCGAGTGAGTAATGGCCCGCTGGGCGATGCAGTCGCAGACCTGGTCAATCACGGGCCGATGGCGCGCACAGTGGCTGATGCAGCGGCTTTGCTTGATGCCTTGGCAGGGGCGTTTCCGGGAGATCCGTACTCGGCGATTCCGCCCAAGCGTGGAACGTTCCTCGATGCCGCGACCCGCGATCCTGGCAAACTGACCATTGGGATGTACGTCACGCCTGTGCTCGTCGAAACTGAGGTTGACCCGCAGGTGCTGGCAGCGGTCGCTGACACGGCCGCAGTGCTTGAATCGCTTGGTCATGAGGTGGTCGAGATCGACCCGCCATTCGATACATCTCTTTGGCCAACCTTCTCCGCTCTGTGGTCGGTGTTGGCCCTATTGACCCCAGTTGCGCCGGAGGATGAGCACAAACTGCGGCCTCTCACCCGCTACCTGCGTGAGCAGGGCCGTCACGTCACTGGCGTTGAGCTCGCGACAGCTTTGGGGTCAGCAAGGGTCGCTGCGCGGGCTGCAGTAGCGGCATCGGCGCAGTTTGATGCCGTGTTGGCGCCGACGGTTGCAGCCTTGCCCGCGTTGGTCGGTCAGTTGCGTGACGATGCCGATCCTGAAGCCGACTTCGCTGCGCAGTCTGCATTCTCGCCGTTCTGCGCGCCGTACAACGTCACGGGACAGCCAGCCATCAACGTGCCATTGAACTGGTCCTTGGATGAACTCCCGATCGGGGTGCAGTTGATTGGTCGGATGCATGACGAAGAGACGTTGATCAGCCTGGCAGCAGCGCTGGAGAGCGAAAGCAGTTGGACCCAGCGACAACCGGCGATGTGGTGAATGATGGTTAAGAAGAAGTCAGGCCTGGCAGAACTCGCGTACGCCTTCGGAGTCGCGACCGAGTACGTCGATCAGCAAAGTGTTCGACAAACGGTGAAGTCCAAGACCGTACGTGCGGTTTTGGCTTCGCTCGGTGTCGATGCCTCAACTCCGCAGTCTTGCGCTGATGCTGTGAGAACCCTTGAACGTCGACATTGGGAATCGGTTTTGCCACCAATTCTGGTGTGCCGCCAATCTGAGTCCCCAGCCGATGATGTCTTCTCGACGTGGGTGCACTCGCTGGCGCACAGCACGATCAGGTTGCGCGTCGACTTGGAGGACGGGTCGCAGCGGTTTGACTCTGCTCGCGCCACGGGAGAGCCCATGGAACATGATCTTGGTGACGAGCTGATCAACGAGTTTCAGTACCTGCTACCGCGAGGTATTCCTTTGGGCTGGCACTCGGTCGTTGTCGAAATCGACGGTGCCTCCCACAGTTGCCCATTGGTGGTCACGCCTAATCGACTAGAACTACCCACCGAGTTGGCGCAGCGCAAGGCGTGGGGCGTTGCGACCCAGCTCTACTCGGCGCGCTCGAGTCGCTCATGGGGGATCGGCGACCTGTCGGACTTGTCGGACATGGCTAGCTGGTTCGGGCGTACGCTTGGCGCCGACTACATCTTGGTCAATCCGCTGCATGCGAGTTCCCCTAGTGAGCCGATGGAGGCCTCGCCCTATCTGCCAGTGACTCGCCGCTACGCGAATCCGATTTACCTGCGCGTTGAGGAGATCGAGGAATTTGCCTACCTCGACGCCGACCAGCGCGCCACTGTTGACGGGCTGAGCGCCCCGCTGCATGCTGCCAACCACACGTCGGACCTATTGGATCGTGACTCGAGTTGGCGAGCCAAGTCGCAAGTGCTGGAGTTGGTCTACCGGGTCAGCCGAACTCCCGGTCGTGCTGCGCGCTTCGAGGCATTTCTCGATGAGGAAGGTGAGGGTCTCATCGCCTTTGCCACCTGGTGCTCAATAGCGGAACGTTACGGACCGGACTGGAGCCAGTGGCCCGAGGAGCTACAGGATCCGCACTCCTACGCAGTTTCGCAACTATCTCTCAAGTCCGCCGACCGCATCGGCTTCTACTGCTGGCTGCAGTGGGCACTGGACGAACAGATGGCAGATGCCGCCCGCATCGCTAGAGAGTCCGGCATGCAGATCGGTGTTATGCATGACCTCGCGGTGGGCGTTCATCAGTTTGGGGCAGATACCTGGACCGAGGGTGACGTGATGGCCCGCCATGTGACAGTGGGTGCACCACCAGATGCGTTCAACCAGATGGGTCAGGACTGGTCGCAGCCGCCGCGTCGACCAGACCAACTTGCTGCCACTGGTTACGCGAGCTACCGCGACATGTTGCGCACGCTCCTGCGCCACAGCGGGGGGCTACGAATCGACCACGTCTTGGGACTATTCCGGCTGTGGTGGATTCCCGACGGCAAGCCCGCATCCATGGGAACTTATGTGCGCTACGACCACCACGCCATGGTGGACATTCTGGTACTTGAGGCACATCGCGCGGGTGCTTTGATTGTCGGAGAGGACCTCGGCACAGTGGAGCCGTGGGTACGCGACTTCTTGACAGAGCGCGGCATTCTGGGTACCACGATTCTGTGGTTTGAACGCAAGAAGGGTGAGCCCAAGAAGCCTGAGCAGTGGCGCCGAAACTCGATGGCCTCTGTGACCGTGCATGACCTCCCACCGACCCTTGGGTACCTCGAAGGTGACCACGTAGAATTGCGTTCAGCACTCGATCTGCTCACCCGATCGGTCGATGCCGAAAGGGAGGCCCACGAGCTTGAACTGAGCAAGTGGAAAGCGATGCTCATCGATCGGGCATTTTCCAGTCCGGACTCTGGCCCGGAACAGATTGTTGTTGGGTTGCACCGCCTACTCGCATCCGCACCCTCTCGCCTACTGGCTGTGGCATTGACCGACCTGGTAGGCGAGCGAGAAACGCAGAATCAGCCGGGAACTAACAAGGAACATCCCAACTGGCGCATGCCGCTATGTGATGCATCGGGTAACCCAGTCTTGGTCGAGAATCTGCCTTACCTTGCAACCTTGATGCCTATCGTTGCTGCAGTCGGCGGCACGACGCAATCTCGTGCGTGAACCGGTACGGTTAGGGTCGTGAATCCACTTCAAGCGATCCTCGTCTTTGCGGTGATCCCACTGTCCTTTTCGGCGGTTGTGGCCCTGATCGTCTTAGGGCCAGGCTGGACCCGTGCTGGTCGTTATCGACCAGGCGATGACTGGGATCACGATCCCGTCTTGATCAATCCATCGCTGACCGGTGACGTCACTCGAGCGCTGAGTGCCACAGCCATTGGCGAAGACGCTCGAATGGGCGACTTCGTGCCTGCTGTTGAGGTGTTTGACCTATCTGGAGAACAACGGCCTTTCCAAGGAGGCGCAAGTGCTCGATGGTGATCAGACGAATGAGGCCTTCAGTACCGCTCAATTAGCATCGCTGGAGAAGGCGCTGGCGCGCGCCACGCAAACAACTGGTTTCGACTTCACGATCTACGTTGGCGGACTGGCCGAGGGCAGGGCTTCGGCGCAAGCCCTCGCGATGGGCCTACCCAATCCCGATGGAAGCGTCTTGATTGCTGTCGATCCGCAGGTTCGAGCATTGGAGATTGTGACCGGTGCTGGAGTTGTCGACCGTCTTGATGATCAATCTTGCCGTTTGGCGACTCTGACGATGACGTCACGGTTCGCTATAGGCGACATCGCTGCTGGCCTTCGCGATGGCGTGCTGTTGCTAGCTGAGCACGCACGCCGCTTCGAGCCGATTCTGCATACTGACACCCCCGAGTAGCGAACCCCACCAACCGACGCCAGTTCCCACTTTGCCACCGCGCGGGCGGTGATTTTGGCCCAAATTGGCCAAATCAGCCGCCCGCACGGTGGCAAAGTCGAAAGTTCAGGGCGCCGAGCTCAGGGCGTCGCGCTCTTGGCAGCGCAGTGCACGCTTGAGCCCGTCGAGGGCCTCCCCGACTAAGCGCCTCGCGCCTGGGGCCAGGTCTTGATCAGCTTCTAGGAATCGCTCAGTACGTTCCACCATCTCGGGCTCGACAAGCAGGTAGGGGTACAGCCCAGACACGATCTGTTGGGCCATTTCAGGGGTTCGGTCGCGCCAAGTCGAAGCGATCGAATCGAAGTACTCCTCGACATGTGGGCGCAACAACTCGCGCTGTTCGCCAGTGGCAATTCCGGCGATCGTGGCGCCAAGGAGGTGGTTGGCCAGCGTGTCATCCCGGAGGGCGAGGTCCCAAGCTTTCGCCTTGGCTTGCGCCGTCGGAATAGCAGCATGCGCAGCCTGGGCATGGCGGTGGCCAGCAGCCGTATTGTCTCGCTGCACCTCAGCTTCGATCTGAGCGTCAGCGGCTTTGCCGGTTTCGACCAATCGCTGCAACAGCGTCCACCGAATTTCGGTGTCGATCTCAAGGCAGTCAATCACAGCGGTCCCAGCATAGAGTTGCGCGATCAAGTCGAGCTCTTCGTCGGTGGAGGCTGTGGCGAAGAACGATTTCGCGAATGCGAGCTGCCTATCATCGCCGGGCTCGGCGTAGTCCATCCAACCGCGAAGGGCACCGGACAGTTCGGCGCTATAGATCGGTCGATGCTCATCGGTTGCGTAGAGCTCGATCGCTGAGCGGAGTTGGCGCAGAACCTGCTGCACAATGCCGATCTCGTTCTCGCCCGGAAGGCCAGACATAGCGAGGTCGAGGAAGTCTCTCGTTGAGATTTCGGCATCGCGAGTCATGTCCCAAGCCGCACTCCAAATCAGCGCGCGCGCCAAGGAGTCGGGGATGGTGCTGATGGAGTCGATAGCCGTTTTGATGCTCGCGTCATCCAATCGGATCTTCGCGAACGTGAGGTCGCGGTCATTGATGAGAAGCAGGTCGGCAGCCTTCTGGCCTCGTAGTTCTTCGACGTCCACCCCAGTTCCGACCAAGTCGAGCTCGGTCGATAGTCGAAGTGCAAGCTCGCCATCGACATGGTCGTAGAGTCCGATGGCAAGGCGGTGATTGCGCAAGGTCGGGGCGACTCCATCGGGGCTGCTCGGCGGTTCCTGGCGCAGGATCACCCGCTCGTAGTTGCCATCGGCATTGATGCCGACTTCTGGCCGTAGCAGGTTGACACCCGAGGTCTGCAGCCACTGAGCAGACCAGGACTGAAGTTCTCGGCCTGAGGATTCTGTCAGTGCGCCGAGTAAGTCGTTGAGGCGAGTGTTGCCCCAGGCATATTTGGCGAAGTAGCCCTGCAGTCCGGCAAGGAATTCGTCCTCGCCGACCCAGGCCACGAGCTGGCGCAGCGCTGCCGCACCCTTGGCGTAGGTGATGCCGTCGAAGTTGACCCGCACGGCATCGAGATCCACCATGTCTGCAGCGATGGGGTGGGTTGAGGGAAGTTGGTCCTGGCGGTACGCCCAGGCTTTTCGCTGGCTCAGGAATGTCGTCCACGCATCTGTGAAGCGGGTGGCCTTGGCGTTGGCGAAGTGAGATGCCCACTCGGCAAAAGACTCATTTAGCCACAGGTCGTCCCACCAGTGCATCGTGACCAAGTTGCCAAACCACATATGTGCGAGTTCGTGCAGGATCGTGTTGGAGCGATCTTCGTGAGCATGGTCGGTGACTCGCGAACGGAACACGTAGTCCTCAAGGAAGGTCACACAACCGGCATTCTCCATTGCGCCAGCATTGAACTCGGGGACGAAGAGTTGGTCGTACTTACCGAACGCGTAACCGCAGTCGAAGGCTTCTTCGTAGAACTCGAATCCCTGTTTGGTGATCTCGAAGATCTCGTCGGAGTCCAGAAACTCCGCCAGTGAATTGCGACAGAACACCCCGAGAGGATAGGTACCATTTCGCCCTATATATTCGTCGCGAACGACGTGGTAGGGGCCGGCGACAATTGCTGTGATGTAGGTCGACATGAGCGCGGTTGACTCGAACTCCCAACGTGCCAAAGTCTCACTGACGGTAATCGGCTCGGGAGTTGGGGAGTTGGACACCATTTGCCAATGCGAAGGTGCTGTGACAGTGAGTTGCCACGTCGCCTTCACGCTCGGCTGCTCGAAACAGGCGTAGACACGGCGAGAGTCGGCGACCTCGAACTGGGTGTAGAGGTACGTCTCACGATCGACGGGGTCGATGAAGCGGTGCAAGCCTTCACCACTGCGCATGTAGACGCAGTCGGCGTTGACCTCAAGGATGTTCTCGTCGGCCAGACCATGCAGAGCTATCCGAGTTCCGTCGAAGACCTCCTCCGGGTCGAGTTCCTCTCCATTGAGAGTCACCGACAACACGTGCCTTGCGATCAGGTCGATCCACGATGATGCACCCGTGGCTGCCGAGAACCTGACAACTGTCGTCGAATTGAAAGTTTCCGCAGGCTCCGGCTCAGGGGCACCCCGCAAATCAAGGGTGACGACGTAGCTGACATCGGAGATCAACTTTGCGCGCTCATCGCATTCGGCTCGGGTCAGGTTCTCGTTTGCGGACATGGCTGGGACACTATCCGTATGACAACCGTTTGGACCATCCTGGGCGCGGTCCTGATTACTTTGGTGCTGGCTGTGTGCTTCTTGTTCTTCGTCATGCGACCTATGCTGCGCAAGAAGCTCATGGTCGGGGCGGAGGGTTTGTCGAAGGAGCTTCACGGTCGACCACCGCTGAAGGCATCGGCGGCCTCCCTTGATTCCTACGAAGGATTCGTGAAGGACGGAATCAGGGGCCTCGGCGCGCTTGGCTTGACTGAGGAGGCCGTGGTCTTCGTCAGCGGTGCAGGTACATCTCTGATCATTGCGCGCTCGAGCATCCTGAGCGCGACGACTACGACCTCAATTAGCGGAGGTGGGCTAGCTACTAATCGCAACGCGCCCAAATTAGTCATATCTTGGAAGAAGCCAGACGGCACCGAACCACAGGTGGCGTTCTCGGTCGATAGCTCCGCTCAGGAGTGGGCCGATGAGATCGGTTCGTTCCCCGGATTCACGCTGGTCTGAGGGGAAGACTTATGACAGTTGGACTGATCTGCGGGCTGCTTGCTGCGCTGTGCTACGGGGCTGGCTCGGTCTTTCAAGCCTCCGCTGCCCAGGGAACTCACGCGGGTAGTGGCCTTGATGCCAAGGTTCTCGCGCGGCTGATTAGTCAGTGGCCGTATCTGGTAGGGCTGGGCCTGGATGGTGCTGGGTTCTTGCTCGGGCTCGTGGCTATTCAGTTCCTTCCGTTGTTCTTAGCGGAGTCGATGTTCGCGTCATCGGTTGGTGTTACTGCAGTTCTGGCAGTCATCTTTCTCAAGGTCAAGCTCAGCGGTCGCGAGAAGTTCGCCCTCGGTGGGCTCATGGTCGGTTTGATGTTGTTAGCGATCAGTGCCCGCCCAGAACAGGCGCCCCCGATCGCTGAGGCCGGTGGTTGGATTTTGCTTGGTCTTTCTTTGCTCTGCTTGCCGGTTGCTTGGCTCGCAACAAAGACTGGGAAGTACCAGGGTGCTGCCTTAGCGGCCGTCAGTGGTTTGGCGTATTCAGGACTCGGCATTTCGGCGCGCGTATTCGTCGTTCCAAGCCCGTGGTGGCATGCGATCAGCAACCCGCTGCTTTATGCCATTGTGATCTTCGGAATCATCGGTACCGTGCTATTCGCCTCTGCGTTGCAGCGGGAAACCGTAACGACAGTCACGGCTCTGGTGTTCGGCATCGAGACGACATTGCCTGCCTTGGTCGGTTTGGTATTCCTCGGTGACCAGGCGCGGCATGGGTTTGCTGCTGTGGCCCTATTTGGATTTGTCGTTGCGTTGATGTCCTCGATCACGCTTGCTGGGCAGTCTGAACCTGAGGCTCACCATGAAGAGCCGGAGCCTGTTACCGGGGCTTAGGTCGGTTGCGTTGCAAACCGGCCACTCATGTCGAAAATCATGCAAGATGCTATGGCGACACTGAGGGAAACGGCGGCGGAGGCTGGTTGCAGGCAGTGGTCAGAGCGTCGGCCGTTCGTGATCCCACGAAGTGATCATTTATTAATGCTATAGACGTTGTGGCATCAGTCATAGCCGATGGGACGTGAGCCAGTTGCCCGTTTAGCGCTGAAGGTGGCTGGTCGATGGTTACCCAGTTCATTCGAAGATTGGCTCCCGCCGCACACCATTTCTCTTGCATCTTCGACACTGTCGCAGGTGCGATTATTCCGTCGATCGTTGTTTCCGAAACAAGGACGGGGACATCTGTGTAGGGGGTTGGTGTCTGTGCTTCAAACACGCGCGCCACGGCCGGGTGGACTGGACCAGTCCAGGGTGGACTGGTCCCCGAAAGTTGGACACCGAATCTATGGGTCCTTCTTGAGGGAGTAGTCAAATGTATGCACGGAGCACGTTGAGTCATTCCGACGCGGTGTCGGCTGTTGAACTGTTCGAGCAGGGCTTTACTGCGAAGTCTGTGGCGATTTCGCTTGACCTGGCCGGGGCTCCTGTTCAAATGTTGTACCAGCGATGGCAGCT
>Ga0105047_10003375_pt1 | contig 28148 bp, 22 predicted proteins | sample MAT04_FD_78384 | JGI IMG/M metagenome (GOLD analysis project Ga0105047, IMG submission 78384) | Freshwater microbial communities from Lake Fryxell liftoff mats and glacier meltwater in Antarctica - MAT-04 (megahit assembly) | ecosystem: Environmental > Aquatic > Freshwater > Ice > Liftoff... | reverse complement strand
GTGGGAACTCATTCGGTTGAGCAGCGAAGCCGCCCGCATCGGATCCATGCATTTGGCCAATATCTCGAGCCGCCTAGCAATACTGTCGACTGGTGTGGCAGCCGAAGAGTGGTCGAGCAGTTCTGCCATCTTCTTAGCCCACGCCGCCGGAAGTTTTGGGTCGACCCTGCTGGCAAGTGTGGCCAAGTGAAGGGACTCCTGAAGATTGAGAGTAGTCGCCGCAAAGAGCAGAGAATCCAGGTCGTTCTCGTTCTCACGCAACAGGCAAAGCACCAGCCGGGAAAAGCGACTGTCCAGCGCCGACTTTAAGTAGCCGGTGGCGAGTTCTGAAAAGTTGAGATGATCCTCTTCCTTCCAGGCTCTGAGCTGTTTCCATCCCTCGGTCGGTTTCGACGCGAAGTTTTGCTCCAGATCAACAAACGAAATCGACAATTCCTTCACCATATGCTTGTCGGCCAGATCCTCGAAAAATTGAGGAAATAGCTGCGGAAGGCCCGTGGTTATTGGCTCAGAGTGAATTTGGGGCAATTCAGCTATGATAATCTTTGTTGAATATGAAATCTGTGGGAAATGTCCTTCTTTGGGTCGCCATCTCATTGCTTGGCGCGGGGTGTTTGGCGGCTGTGGCCTTTAATCGTGGCGAATCGATCAACTCCATGTGGATCGTTGTCGCCGCTGCTTGTGTGTACCTGGTTTCGTATCGCTTCTACGGTACCTTCATCGCCACAAAGATCCTCAATCTTCGTGCAGACAGGGCTACCCCTGCTGAACGCCTTCGCAATGGACATGATTTCGAGCCTACGAACAAGTGGATCGTTTTCGGGCACCATTTTGCTGCCATTGCCGGGCCTGGCCCCCTTGTCGGACCTACCCTCGCCGCTCAGTTCGGCTACCTGCCCGGCACGCTTTGGATCATTCTTGGTGCTGCATTAGCCGGGGCTGTGCACGACCTTTTGATCCTCGCTTTTTCGATTCGCCGCGACGGTAAGAGTCTGGGGCAGATGGTGAAAGAAGAGATCAGCAATGTTGGCGGGATCACTGCGATGATTACCGTTCTTCTGATCATGATCATCCTAATGGCAGTGATTGGACTTGTCATCGTGAATGCGCTCAAGGGAAGCCCCTGGGGGACTTTCACCATTGCTGCGACCATGCCGATTGCCATCTTAATGGGTCTCTACCTGCGATTCTTTCGCCCTGGACGCGTTATTGAAATTTCTGCCATCGGCTTCGTTCTTGTCGTGCTGAGTATTTTTGGTGGCAAATGGGTTGCCGAATCCGCCACGCTCGCCCCTTACTTCACTTTTGGCGGAACCACTCTGGCTCTCATTCTGGTTGGCTACGGCTTTTGTGCGAGCGCACTTCCGGTCTGGCTCTTGCTCGCTCCCCGCGACTACCTGAGTACCTTCGTCAAATTGGGTGTTGCGGCAATGCTCGCGGTGGGTGTGCTGTTTGTCCGCCCCGAACTCAACCTGCCGGCGATGACGCGCTTTGTCGATGGGTCTGGCCCCATTTTTGCCGGCACTGTCTTTCCTTTCTGTTTCATCACGATCGGCTGTGGTGCCTTGTCGGGCTTTCACTCGCTGATCTCGTCGGGCACGACGTCAAAACTTCTCGCACGCGAGAGCCACGCGCTCCCGGTTGCTTATGGCGGAATGCTGGTGGAAGGGATGGTTGCCATCATGGCGCTGATTGCCGCCTGTGCGATGGAGCCGGGCGTCTACTTTGCAATCAACTCGCCCGGCGGTGTAGTTGGTGCATCGCCAGAGGCCGCCGTGACGACGATTACCGGATGGGGCTACCCGGTTACCGTGGCCCACATGGAAGAACTGGCGCGGAGCGTAGGCGAGAGCAGCCTCTTTGCCCGCACAGGCGGGGCACCGTCGCTGGCGCTTGGCATGGCGCATATCTTCTCCCAGGCCCTTTCGATGACGTCCGACGGCGGAAAAGCAATTCTCAGTTTCTGGTATCACTTCGCGATCATGTTTGAAGCGCTCTTCATTCTGACGACAATCGATGCCGGCACTCGAGTGGGACGATTCCTTCTGCAAGACCTCGTCGGTCAGGTCTACAAGCCATTCGGTCGCACCAGCTGGATGCCGGGCGTTGTGATCGCCAGCGCGCTCGTCGTTTCGGGCTGGGGATGGTTCCTTTATCAGGGTGTCCTTGATCCGCTTGGTGGCATCAATTCTCTTTGGCCGCTTTTTGGAATCGCAAACCAACTGCTGGGCACCATTGCTTTGTGTCTTGCCACAACAGTGCTAATCAAGATGTTCCGAGCGAAATATGTATGGGTGACGGCAATTCCACTAGCCTGGATGCTAAGCGTTACATTCTCGGCTGGGTGGATCAAGATCTTTGCAACCAACCCCCGACTTGGCTTTTTAGCACGGGCTGACCAGTTGGAGGGGCAGATTGCCGTAGGGAATCTTACCGCTGCCAAGGTCGTCCAGTTTCAACAATTGATTTTCAATGAACGAATGGATGCTGCAATCTGCGGGCTGTTCCTGATTCTCACCGCAACAATTGTCTTTGAATCGGCGAGGTCCTGGGTGCGCATCCTTCGTAGTTCTACCGCCACGTCCGTTTCTGAGACGCCCTTCGTCGCTACCAGATTGCAAGTTGGAGAAATCTAGAATGAAGTTGCTGTGCCTGCCGCTGCTTGCTTTGACGCTTGTAGGGGCTCCCCCTCCAGTTCCTGATTTACGAGAGCAGGCCCAGCTGCAACAATCCTGGTTGAAATTCCGGCTCGAAAAGAATCTGCCCGATCTGATGCGCAAGCACGGGCTGGATATGTGGGTGGTATCCAGTCGAGAGTACAACGAAGATCCGGTCTTCTATTCGCTGGTCTCCCCAACGATGTTTGCCGCCAGACGCCGGACGATATATGTGTTCTTTGATCGTGGCCCGGGAAAAGGCATCGAGCGACTGGCGCTGGGCGGCGGCTCTCAAGGTGGCCTTTATGAGGTTTATCGCGATCCTGATAGCGGCATCGAGCTTTTGGGCGACTCCCAGTGGATTCTTCTCAAGAAACTGATCGACGAGCGCAAACCCAATAAGATTGCGATTGATGTCTCTCAAACGCATGCATTCTCTGATGGCCTCTCGGCTGGGGAACGCGAGCAGCTTGAGGAGGCAATTGGGCCCGAAAACCGCAAGAAGCTCGTCTGGGCTGAAGGTCTGGCGCTCGATTTTGTTGCCCTCCGCGCACCTGAGATGGTGCCGGTATACCAAGGGTTGATGGAAAACGTCCATTCGATCATCAGCCGCGCGTTTTCTAACGAAGTAATCCAACCCGGAAAGACGACCGATCAGGATGTAATTTGGTGGCTTCGCCAGGAAAATCAGCGCCGGGGTTTCGGCACCTGGTTTCAGCCCGGGATGCGCGTGCAGCGAAAAAATGGTGAACGCCTTCAGATTCTGCAGCAGGAAGAGGCACCGATCGTCATTGAACGTGGCGACGTCCTTTGGGTTGATTACGGCTTGACGGCGATGCGTCTGGCGACGGATACCCAGCATATGGGTTATGTGCTCAAAGAGGGCGAAGCTGGCCCTCCTGCCGGAATCGTGAATGCCCTGGAGAATTCTAAAAAGATGCAAGATATCGTCATGAAGCGAATGGTCGTAGGGCGAACAGGAAACGAAGTGCTGGCCGACGCGCTCAAGCAAGTGCGTGAGCTAGGCATCAAGGGCACCGTCTACTCTCACCCCATTGGAGACCATGGGCATGGCGCCGGGCCACTGATCGGCCTCTGGGACCGTCAGCAAGGGGTGCCTGGACGGGGAGATGTCAAATTGTTGCCCAATACCTGGTTCTCGATTGAATTGTCGAGCCGCTCACCGGTTCCGGAGTGGGGCAATCAGGAATTGTTTGTCGGGATGGAAGAAGATGCGATGGTTGGCGGGGACGGAAAAATTCAGTGGGTTCTACGCCGGCAGGAGAAGTTTCACCTGATTCGTTAGGCGCAGGCGGCAATCTCATACAAGTTTGACGTTGGCACTGGGATCGGTTCGAAGAATTCCGGCTCAGCTGCGCTTAAGTATTCGCGCACGAAAGCCCGCGCCATACCGACGCAACCCTGATTCCGGTACATTTGAAAAAACGTTTGCTGTGCACCTGCGGCGTCGAGAGTAGGGCAGAGGAGGGCGACGACAGAGGCGCTGGAGCAAACGCAGTCCCGGCATTCTTTGCCAACCAAACGGCAGTTTTCCGGGTTTACTACATTGCCAGGATTGTCTTCGATTCCGACTAACATTTCGTTGCTCTCCTCAGGTGAAACTCATTTGTACACTGAATCCGATTTTTGGCCTAGACACCATATGGGGAGATTCTCAAACTTCATTGAGGGTATAGGGTCTTTCCTTTTGTACCCTCACATGGGGGTATTGCAATTTCAAAAATATTTTTCTCCTTCTCTGAAAGTGGTGCAAAAGGGCGATGCTGTTGCTACGCTCAAATTAGGCCTAGTAATTTTCATTGAAACACTGGGTCGACCCAAAATCCCTAACATAGACAAGCGTTTTCCGCATTCATGAATATCCGCTCGCTGTTCAGCCTATTTTCGTCCGACCTCGCCATTGACCTTGGCACGGCGAATACCCTCGTATATGCCAAAGGTAAGGGCATTGTTGTCAATGAACCTTCGATCGTGGCGATCAATAAAAACAACGGCGAAGTAGAAGCCGTTGGCAAAGAAGCGAAAGAAATGCTCGGCCGCACGCCAGGCAACATCGTCGCTATCCGTCCCATGAAGGACGGCGTCATCGCCGACTTCAAGGTGACCGAGCGCATGTTGAACTATTTCATCCAGAAGGCTCACGGTCGAAAGATGCTGGTTCACCCCCGCATCGTAATCGGTGTCCCTTCGGAGATCACTCAAGTCGAGAAGCGTGCGGTTATCGATTCTGCTTACCGCGCCAAAGCAAGCGAAGTGCATTTGGTGGAGCAGGCGATGGTGGCGGCAATCGGTGCTGGACTCCCCATTACCGAGCCCGGCGGCAACATGGTTGTCGATATCGGTGGTGGCACAACCGACGTCGCTGTCATTTCTCTGGCCGGTATCGTTTATTCCCGCTCGGTGCGTGTGGCAGGTAACGAACTCGACGAAGCGATCATCCAGTACCTGAAGCGCAAGTACAATCTTCTGGTTGGCGAAAGAACCGCAGAGCAAATCAAAATGAAGATTGGCTCGGCATCCGAACTCGATAAGCCGATCACGATGGAAATCAAAGGTCGTAACTTGATTGAGGGTGTTCCGCGGACTTTGACCATTGGCGACGAAGAAATCCGTGAAGCCCTGGCCGAAGGCATTTCGACGATCATGAACGCAATTCGCGTTGCCCTGGAGCGTACGCCTCCAGAACTCTCCGCCGACATCTCGGATCGCGGAATTGTACTCACCGGAGGCGGTGGCTTGATCAAGAATCTCGACAAGCGCATCCGTCAGGAAACAGGCTTGCCTGTATCGATTGCTGAAGATCCGCTGGCTTGCGTCGTACTTGGCATCGGCAAAATGCTCTCCGATTTCAAGTTGCTGCGCCGCATAGCGATTGAGTAGGGGAGCGCCCTCGGGCAAGCATGGATGGATTCTTAGGCAGATATCGCAATTTGTCCGTCCTGGTGATTGTCATCATGGCGCAATTGGTGCTGCTTGCCGTTCAGGTCAAGAACAACCAGGATGTGCGTTTGATTCGCGTCTGGGCGGTTACCGCCATCACCCCCCTCGCACGCGTTCTTGAGGGGATTCGAGCGAATACTTTCGGCCTCGCCGGTGAGTACTGGCAGTTGATAGAAATTCGATCACAGAACCAGACGTTGAAAGCCGACGTCGACCGGTTCAAACTGGAGAATCAATATCTGAAAGAAGAACTGGCCACCGCGAAACGCGTCGAAGCCATGGCCTCTTTCGTTCAACGCAATCCAAATAAGACGATTGGAGCCCGCATCATTGGAGCTGGAGCGGGCATGAATTCGAAGGTTGTCTTTATTGACCGGGGCTCGACCTCAGGTGTGCTGAAGGGCATGCCTGTGATCACTCCAGATGGAATCGTGGGAAAAGTGACGGCATCTTATCCAACTGGCTCACAGGTCATGCTGATTACCGACCCAACTTTCGGTTGCGGAGTGGTTTCAGATAAATCGCGTGTTCATGGAACTGCACGTGGCCAGGGAAACAACCAACTGCTGGTGGACTACATCCAGAACGAGCAAGCAGTACAAGTGGGTGAGATCTTCTATACCTCCGGCGACGATCGCATCTTTCCTAAAGGGTTGCCGGTTGGCCCTGTCCGTGTGTCTAGAGAAGGCAAGCTATTCAAGGAAATCTATGTAGCACCGGCGGCATTTGAGAAGGGGCTGGAAGAAGTGCTTGTGGTGCTTGAAGGCGTACACCAACAGATCCTCGAGCTTTCTCAAATCACGAACGTAGGCCCCGAAGCTAAACCAATGGCACCTCCGCTTCCCGATTCAGTTGCGCTTCCTTTGGATGCAACACCAAAACAGAATCCGAACCAGAGGTTCTCTACCGAAGCCGATCGATTGGTCGATCGATACAAAGCCATTGGCGAGCAACAGGGGCTAAGCTACGGTAATGGGGGAAGAGTGCCTAATTTCAATGCGCCCGTCTCGCCAAGAGTAGCTCCACCTAGGGCTGCTCCCACAGCTGTGCCGCCTGTAAAGCCCAATCCCGCTGGTTCTGCCGCCCCCGCTGTCGTGCCTCCGAAGCAGTAATAAGAACGATGCCATCTCCTGAGTACACAGAAGCAAACTACGTCGAAGGCCGGCGCCGGAAGAGTTCCTCTTCAAGCTTTCGACCGATCGTTTTTTTTCTCGTACCTCTTTTCTCGGTGCTTCTCGACATCTTTCTTCCAAGGTTTGTCGAGTCGGCCAGGACTCTTGAATTCCCGTTGCTCATCACGATCTATTTTTCTCTCATGAAACGCCAGCCGATAGCGGGTGTGGCCATCGGCGCAACCATCGGCCTGATGCAAGACTCGCTTTCTCAACAACCGCTCGGCATGTTCGGAATTGTAAAGACAATCGTCGGGTATTTTGCTGCTTCAGTGAGTTTGCGATTCGACGTCAACAATCCGGCGCTTCGCTTCATGCTTTGTGCTTTCTTTTTTGTCTTTCACCAGTTCTTTTATTGGGTAATGGTGCGGGCTCTTCTGGGGCAGGTACCGAACATAAATGGGCTTGATGAACTGGTCAGGGCTTTGCTGAATTCCGCCGTCGCCCTGCCTCTGTTTTTCTTGTTGGATAAACTAAGAGAGGATGGGAGCTAGGCTTTCAACCCTCCAAGAATTTTTGTGTTTCAACTATCAGGACGCTCGCGACAGTTAGAATTCCAGGATCGGATGCGATTTCTGCGCGACGAATCGAAGTTTGCGCAAGGCAAGATTGCATTTCTGCAGTACCTCAGTGTCGGCATTTTTTTGTTTATTGTCGGGGGATATTGGAATCTTCAGATCCGCAACGAAGAGATTTATTCCCTGAAGGCGGAGCGCAATCGTATCAAGGCGCTGCCGATTCCTGCACCCCGGGGCAAGATCCTCGATCGAGACAAAAGAGTGATTGTGGACAATCAATCCAGTTTTTCTGTTTTACTATCCCTCGAAACACTCAAAGATGAACATCTACGTCCCATTGTGGACGGCCTCGATCTGGACTACGAGGAAGTTCTTGTCTTGATCAAGAACAGTCGTTCAAGGCCCAAGTATTTGCCAATCACTCTCAAGAAGGAATTGACTCCGGCTGAGATAGCGTTTGTTGAATCACATCGTGATCCTGAAACTTATCCGGAACTGGAATTGATTCACACCGAACGCAGAGTCTATCCAGCCAACGGCTTTGCCGCTCACCTGATCGGTTACATCGGCGAAGTTTCCGAGGCTGAACTCAACTTGGCCGACTTCGCCAAGTACCAACAAGGTGACTTGGTTGGCAAGACCGGAATTGAGCGCCAATACAACGATCACCTAACCGGCGAAGACGGCCAGCGACAAGTTCTGGTTGACAACAAGGGGAATGAGCGCCGAGTTCTTGGACTCAAGAAAGCGGTTCCCGGCAAGTCCATCGAACTGACTCTCGATCTCGACGTTCAGACCGTCATGGAACTGGCGATGGAGGGCCGGCGTGGCGGCGCAGTCGCACTCGATCCTCGCAATGGTGAAGTACTGGCCATGGTCTCAAAGCCTGGTTTCGATCTGACAAAGCTATCTTCACGAGAAAGAACCAAGGAGTGGAAAGAAATTTTTTCCAATCCCGAAAAGCCACTGCTCAATCGCGCAATTCAAGCGCAACTCGCACCTGGCTCAACTTTCAAACCGATCGTTGCCCTTGCCGCCCTCGAAAGCGGTGAAATCACAAATGAAACTTCTTTCAGTTGTGGCGGTGGATTGAACTTCTATGGCCGGTATTTCCATTGCCACAATAAAAAAGGGCACGGTGCAACATCTCTGAAGAGGGCACTCGCTCAATCCTGCGACGTCTATTTTTACAACGTAGGCAACAAGATCGGTATCGATCAGATATCGAAGTATGCCGAGATCGCGGGCTTTGGCGCCAAGACGGGAATTGATCTTCCGTCCGAAGCTGAAGGTACCCTGCCATCCAGCAAATGGAAAATTCGCGCATTGAGAGAAAAATGGTATGGCGGCGATACGATCTCTGTCGCGATCGGTCAAGGCTACCTGACTGTCACACCAATTCAGCTGGCACACGCCATCGGAGGCATTGTGATTGGCGGAATCTGGCACACTCCTCATTTGCTCAAAGGCGACGCACCCGCCAAGCCTGCCCGCAAGGCAGACCTCGATCTTGAACATGTCCGTCTTGTTACCGACGGCATGTGCGAAGTTGTCAATGGCGCAGGCACTGCCTCTGGCTCGCGTATCCCCGGCATAGAGATGTGCGGCAAGACTGGGACGGCACAGACTGCCTCCAACGAATACCAGAAGGCGAAGAACATTCGCCTTAAAGACAATGCCTGGTTTATCGCCTTTGCACCTCGGGCGAATCCAGAAATCGCAGTAGCTGTTCTCTTTGAAGAAGGCGAACACGGCCCCATGGCCGGCACTATCGCTCGCGACATCGTCAAGGCCTACTTCGATAAGAAAACCCGTAAAGAGCTTTCTCAAACGCAGCCGTCAACTGTAACGGCCAGTTTGCCGGTTGCCCCCAATGGAGCCGCAAACTGATGCTTTCATTCCGCACACTGAGAGATGTCGATTGGACACTGCTGATCCTCACTTTGATCCTCAGCGGCATTGGTGTCCTGCAAATTTATTCCGCCACCCAATCTACCGGCGATGCAGATCGCTGGTGGAAGCAGGTGATCTATATCTTTGCCGGTCTCATCGTCTTCTATCTGGTGAGTCAGGTTGACTATCACACCCTGGTTGGCCAGGCACCCCTGATGTACATCATCTTCGGGGGCATTCTTGTCTTTCTCCTGGTTCTGAGTCGCGTCGTACTCGGCGCGAAACGTTGGATCAGTCTCGGGGCTGGCTTCAAGCTGCAACCCAGCGAATTCATGAAGCTGATCCTGATCCTCTTTGTTGCCCGATACATATCGGAGCTCAAAACCGACTCCATGCGTCTTCGTGATCTTCTAAAGCTTTGCGGCATTGTTCTTGTCCCGTTCGTTCTTGTTGGATTACAACCAGATCTGGGCACAGCCCTCTGCTATTTGCCGATTCTCGCTGTGGGTATCTTGCTTGCAGGCCTTACCAGGCAACAGGCAATGTCCATTTTGATCATTTTGCTCTTCATTGTCCCAACCGGTTGGTTCGCCCTGAAGGATTACCAAAAGGCGCGAATCACCAGCTTTATGGACCCCACCTCAGACCCTCAGGGTTCTGGATACCAGGTAATGCAGTCCAAAATTGCCGTTGGCTCCGGAGGTATGTGGGGGCTCGGCGTAACTCGAGGAATGCAGATCCAACTTCGCTTTTTACCCTTTGCCCATACGGACTTTATCTTCGCCGCTTTTGCTGAAGAACACGGCTTTGTCGGCGTGGTCACCGTACTTGGGTTATATTTCCTACTATTGATGCAAATTTTGCAAAACGCACAAACTGCCCCGGACCGGGCAGGCACCGCCATCTGTATGGGCGTAGGTGCGTTAATGCTTTTCCACGTTCTGGAGAATGCTGGGATGGTTGCCGGGCTAATGCCAGTGGCGGGAATTCCCTTGCCATTGATGAGCTATGGCGGCTCGAGTATTCTCTCATTTTTCCTCATGCTGGGGCTCGTCAACAACGTACGACTCCGGCGATTCTTGCAGTAAGATGACCTGGGCCAAACTATGAACGCCTGGGGCTACAACAATTTGGAACTATTTTGCCGAGACGCTTTTGCCGGACTTCTCCCCGCTCCAAGGATGACGCCTTGCGGCTCTGCCGCCGCACGCGATTTCTCCGCGGGCCAGTTTCCGGCCACCAAACGCTTCTATACGCACTCAGTGCATTTCGCGTCTTGTTTCGAGTCGAGTTGATTTCCAGAGTTGTATTCCAGGCCGACGGTTCTCCCGGGATCCTTAAGGAGATGCCTGATGGCAAAAGAGTTAGTAATTTCCACTGGGCGGCACGAAACCCGTGTCGCCATCATGGAAGAAGACCAACTGGTCGAAATTTATTTCCAGCGCGCGAATGAGTATTCGCTCGCCGGATCGATCCACAAAGGCCGCGTTACCCGCGTGCTCCCTGGAATGCAATCCGCTTTCGTCGACCTTGGTCTCGAACGCGACACATTCCTCTACGTCTCTGACTTCTTTGAAGAGAACGAAGAGTTTGAAAAGATGCCTGAAGGGCGCGAACGCACAGAACGTATCGGTACAGAACGTATCGGTACAGAACGCATCGGTACAGAACGCATCGGTACAGAACGCATCGGTACAGAACGTATCGGTACAGAACGTATCGAGCGTCCGGATCGTGACCAGAACCGCGGACGCGGTCGCGATGGCCGGGACGGTGGGCGGGACGGTGGGCGGGGTCGAGGTCGTGATCGCCGCGAACCCTTGGTCGTTCAAGCTGCCGCAGATGCCCCTGCCCTCAATGCTCCCGTCGCTGCTGCTGCGATAGATGCTCCGCGAGTCGTAGTCGAACGGCCAGCTTCTGGCGATGCCGAAGATCAGCGCCGTGGCAACCGCCGCCGTCGTCGCGGTCGTTCCGCTCAAGGAGGCAACTTCCCTGAATCGAAGTTCGCCGATGCAACTGAAGAAGAGGAAGCAGTGACCGATGAGCTCGAATCGGTCATCGAAGCGCAAGAAAATGTCGCTGCGCCTTCGATGCCTATTCTGCTTCCCGGCGAGACTCTCTCGAAGTACAGAGGCCGGCCTGCAGAAGTTGCTGCGTCCTTTGAGGATGAGGTCGAAGTTGAAGCCGATGAAGTAGACGAACCCGAGATTGCTTTTGAGGCTATCGCTGAAATCCATGAAGCGCCAGTCACCCCTCTCAAAGCAATCACCCCTGAGTTCATTGCTGAGCGGCTTGAAGACGAAGTGCTCGAAGAAGTAAAAGAACACCTCGCTGAAATGGCCAAGGAGAACGAAGAGCAGCGAGACTTCGAAGAAGCCGAGCGCTTGGTCTATCAAGACAAAGAGAACGCCGAGGCAGAAGCTGCCATCGCTGCATCTGCCCAGTTGGACAACCAGGATTTAGATGTTTCTGACGATCAGGACTCCGATGATGACAACGACGATGAGGGCGAGGATGATGCCGAGGCCTCAGTTTCGCTCGAATCGATTGCGACTGAAGGTGATGAAGCTCAGGCACTAGCCGAGGGCGAATCTCCGGATTCCGATGCTGATGGTGTTCTCCCATCGCTTGGCTATTCAGCTCACTTGCGCCAGACCGACCAGCGCTTTCTGCAGCAAAGAGCTCCACAAGAAGGCGGCGAAGGGCAAGAGAGAGGCGGCAGACGTCGGCGCAGGGGTGGCAGGGGCAGAGACCGCGCGGCTGCACCGGAGACCACTGCAGGCGCAATAGAAGCCCCAGTGGCAGTCGAAGGCGAAGCAGCCGTAGTTCCCCCTGTAGAAGCTCAAAGAGACTCCAGCCCTCGTCGCGAAGACGGGCGCCGCGACGGACGCAACCGCCGTGACCGTGGGGATCGATCTGAGCCACGCGGCGAGCGAACAGCAACCGATCGAAGCGATCGACCGGAGCGCTCCGCAGATCGAAACGACCGTCCAGACCGTGAGCGCCGTCCGCAGCCCTCTATCACTGAGCTCCTCAAAGAAGGCCAGGAAATCCTGGTCCAGATCGCAAAAGAGCCGCTTGGACAAAAGGGGGCGCGAATCACATCGCACATCGCCCTTCCAGGCCGCTACTGCGTCTATATGCCCACCGTCGACCATACGGGTGTTTCCCGCAAGATCGCCTCAGACGAAGAGCGTCTGCGCTTGAAGCGTATTCTTCAGAGCCGTAAAGAGGGAATCCCTGGCGGGTTTATCATCCGCACTGCGGGAGAAGGCCGGACAGAAGAAGAGATCCTCGCCGACATCGAGTTTCTCAGCAACCTCTGGGTTGACATTCGCAAGAAGGCGGAAAGCAAGCCGGCTCCGGCTCTGATCTACCACGACCTCGAAATTGTGGAACGTGTCCTTCGTGATCAGCTGGGCCCCGACTTTAAGTCGATCTGGGTCGACAACGAAGAGATCTACGAGAGCATCCTGCGCTTCCTCGAGCGTTTCCAGCCGATGATGGTTTCTCGTGTCAAAATGTACACGCGCCAAGCCTCCATCTTCGATAACTTTGGAATCACGCAGGAGCTTGAGAAAGCTCTTCGCCCAAAGGTCTGGTTGAAATCGGGTGGTTACATCGTTATCAATCAGACGGAAGCACTCGTTGCCATCGATATCAACACCGGTAAGTTTGTTGGTAAGTCCAATCGACTCGAAGATACCATCGTCAAAACCAACGTCGAGGCCATCCGCGAGATCGTCCGTCAGGTTCGTTTGCGCGACCTCGGCGGCATCATCGTCATCGACTTCATCGATATGGATGAGCGCAAGAATCGCATGAGGGTCATGCAGGCCCTTGAGGAGGCAATGCGTGCCGATCGCGCTCCCTACAAGATTCTGCAGTTTAACGACTTTGGCCTGGTTGCGATCACACGCAAGCGCGTCAAACAGTCGCTTGAGCGCACCCTGTGCGCCCCTTGCCCCTATTGCGAAGGCTCAGCATACGTCAAGAGCGTGCAGACTGTCGTCGGTGAAATCCTCAACGAAGCCAAGAAATTGGCCCGGGCGCTGGAAGACTCCAAGGACGTCCTGCTCCGGGTGAACCCCGAAGTAGCAAAGGTCTTCAAGTCTTCTGACAACCAGTACCTCGAAGAACTCGAAGAAATTGTTGGCCGGCCTGTAATGGTGGTTTCTGATGGCTTGATTCATCAGGAAAAATTTGATCTGGCCTAGCGTTTAATTCCCTGCATGCCATGCGATATCAACTTATCCTGGTACTTGCTATGATATTGAAGACGAAAAGCTCCGCACAGGAGCTTTTCGTCTTTTCAGACCTTGCCCTCTTCGCTCAGAAGGATCTCTCGAAGATCGATTGCGATTCACTGCTGGCATCCAAAGAGTACGAGGTTTTGTCTCCCGCCCTCGAGCGAGGCGATTTCCTGACTCTGTTGGTAGTTGTGAAACATCTGGCAGGCCAGGCTTTTGTGCTTGAGACCGGGCAGTATCCGCCTGGAGCACTTTCTCTTCGCAGCTTCCGGCTCTTCCCGGGCACTGACACTCCACTTGAACTCACCAGAGTTTCAAACTCGCTTCGCGGACGGATCGGCGAAAACCAGCGCTGCGCTATTTTCATTCTTGATGCCGAGGTGCCAAGAAATATTTCCGAAGGCCGTCTGAAGTTGGAACCGGCCCTCTGGGTTCCCGGCTCCGTCTCGCAAAATGGCTGGCTGCGTTACCCGATGGAAATAAGAGTTATGCAAAAGGAAGCAGCTCCATTCGAAATCCAGCCAACTTGCACCGCATCGAAACTCACACTGGATCATCTTCTGATCCGCAACCTCAGTCGCGAAGGGTTGGACTGTCTCAGCTTGAGTGAGCACAGAACCGATACTCAATACATACTTGGCCAACGTCGTTTGAGAGGAAAAAACAAGTAGCAAGTGACCGATTTGCTACAATAGAAGAAATAGGCTGGAGAGGTGGCCGAGCGGTTTAAGGCGCACGCTTGGAAAGCGTGTGTACAGGAAACTGTACCGAGGGTTCGAATCCCTCCTTCTCCGCCATTCCCAAATTCTAACTGCCGATCTGCAGTTCTTTTCTCCCCACAATTTCAATCCCAAAGCCTTCAAGCCCTACTGCCTTCAGCGGCGAGTTTGTCAGCAACTCAATCCTCTTCAAATTCAGATCTCGCAAAATCTGGGCACCAATCCCAACCTGATGCTGCATCTTCGGTTCTCCCTCGGGACGCTGAAGGTTCCTCGCGTGCAACTGAAGTCGGTTCGTTGACCCTTCAGTGCATCGCAATCGGTCTTGATTCCCGTGGTGTAAATAAACAAGCACGCCACGTCCTGTCTCTGCGATCAACCTCATGGAGGCGTCCAGCAGAGCGCGGCAATCACAGGCTCGGCTCCCAAAGAGGTCACCAAAAGGACAATGTGAGTGCATCCTTACCAAGACTGATTCGTCCCCGCTAATATCGCCACATACGAGTGCCGAATGCATCTCCCGGTCAAGCGTGTTCTCATAGACGACCATCTGCATTGGGCCCTGTGCAGTATCGATCGGGCCACTGCTATGCCGGAGAACATGACTCTCGTTTTTCAGACGGTAGCGAATCAAGTCGGCCACCGATATCAGTTTTAAATCGTGCTGCTTACAGTACCCGGTCAGTTCAGGTACCCGGGCCATAGAGCCGTCTTCATTCATGATTTCGCAGATGACGCCCGCCGGCTTTCTTCCCGCGAGCTTTGCCAAATCGACAGCTGCCTCTGTCTGCCCTGCTCGAACAAGAACACCCCCACTCTGTGCTCTAAGCGGGAACACATGACCGGGGCGTGCCAAATCTTCCGGTCGCGTTCGGTCCTCCACGCACACTTGGATGGTGTGCGATCGATCCGCAGCGCTGATTCCGGTAGTCACACCCAGCTTCGCATCGATTGATTCCGTAAATGCTGTCCCAAAGTTTGACGTGTTGATGCGTGACATTAGCGGCAAGTTCAACCGGTCGCAAAGCTCTGGTGCCATCGCCAGACACACCAGGCCACGGCCATGCACTGCCATGAAATTGATCAAATCTGGCGTCACCGCGTCTGCCGCGAGAGTGAGGTCACCCTCATTCTCACGATCTTCGTCGTCTACAATTACAACCATTTTCCCGGCACGAAAATCCGCGATTGCGGACTCAATTGAATCGAATGGCATAGTCTCCTCCATTGTCGCTGACAACGCCCCAAGAAGCCTGGAAAATCGACTCTCTCTTGTCTTCCGGCGCGATCTCAAGAGGTGTCGAGTTAGAATTCACCTTCCGTGGTCCAAATTCCTGGCTCAAGGCCCAATTGACAGGGTGAAATCAATTCTCAACAAGCGGCCAGAAGCTGTTCACAAGTATTTTTCAACTCTATTTGCTTTCTTATCAATAAAAAATGGCCCATTTGAAATTTCTTCGAACCTGCTCGTGACTAATCTCTGTGTGGGGTAAGTGCCCTGAAGACATTGAACTAACAGAAAGTTACGAAGCGCCTGTTTCGTATTCGAGAAGAAATGAACTTGACGCAAATTACCGATGCAATCCAGCCGCATCCAGACTATCGGGCATGGCTCGCCAGCCTTGAGATGTATCGCGACCTCTATTCAGGAGGCGCACAGATGAAGTCGAAAGCCAGTAGCTACTTGTATCGCCGCCACCGCGAGCCTGCTGAGGTTTACCAGGAGAGAGTAAGCCGGGCTTTCTATGAAAACTATATGGGGTCGATTATCGACTGGTACGCCTCAACCCTTTTCCGTAGAGAACCGATTCTGACCGTTGAAGATACAAACCGCCGTAGCAGTAAGTACTACTTCGAGTTCTTTGAAGATTGCGACGGCAATGGCTCAAATATCACGGATTTCCTTCGCAAGCGCTTTATCGATGCATTGATTTTTGGGAAGTCATTTATCGCTTTGGAGTTTCCAAAGCGGGAGGCCAGCTTTAGTAGCCGGCTCGAGGAAGAAGCATTGGGAGTCGACAAAGGCTATCTAACTGCTATCCACCCAACGGATGTCGTCAACTGGGAATACTCGCAAGATGGCAAATTGACTTTGCTGTGTGTGAGACTTCAGGGGCCAAAATCAGCCGGTTCATTCGATTTCAATAAAGATACCTCCCGCTATCTGATCTACACCGAAACCGAGTATTTCATCGTCGAGGAAGATCCAGCTGAAGACAAAGTAATTCGCTTGATCGAACAGGGTCTGCACTCTTGCTCTTCAGAGATGCGGCTTCCTGTTTTTGACATCACCCTTAGCGATGGACTGTGGCTGATGAACAAAGCCGCACATCTTCAACTCGAGCATTACAACAAATCCAATTCCTTGTCCTGGTCCCTCGGCATGGCGCTCTATGCCACTCCAGTCGTTTATAGCAAGAAAGATTGGTCGACCATTCTTGGCGAATCTTACTATATCCATCTCGACCCCGAAGACAAGTTCGGCTGGACCGAGCCTGAAGGCAACGTCTATCGAATCGCCATGGAGAACCTGGCTCGGCTGCAGGAAGAAATCTACCGTACTTGCTATCTCATGGGCCAATCGAGAAGTTGGCTCTCTGGGTCTGCCCAGGTTAGTGGCAACAGCAAGCGAGCGGATTACCAAATTACTCAGGAAGTGCTCCGGGCCTACGGCGACACCGTCAAGGACACTCTGAAACGACTTTTGCAGACACTGATTCGTGTCCGCAAAGATGACCTCCGAATTTCCGTTTCTGGTCTCGACGAATTCGAGGTCGGGGAATTCAATGAAGAACTCGATGAAGCGCAAAAGTTGCTGAATCTTGGTATCGACTCAAAGACTTTCCGCAAGCAGGCTTTCAAAAAGCTGGCTTTCAAGTTTCTTGCGGATATCAATGAAACCACCAAAGCGAACATTGCCGCTGAAATCGAAGAACAGATCGACAAAGGAGATGCGAAATGAATTCAAATCCGGAATCAGAATCGCAAAACACCACTGGGGACCTGAAAAAACTTGTCCATGAGGTGTTTGAAGAATTTCACAACGTTCAGTCGAAACGAACGGAACCGGCCTATAAGGCTGAACTCGAGGAAGAACGCCGCAAGCGGGAATCCATGGAAAAGCGCCTCAATGAATTGGTGGACGAGAACCGTCGTACCAAGGCCAAGGCTGAATCCATGGAGCGCGAATCCTTGATTCGCAATGAACTTCAGCGCTTGGGCGTGGCCAAAGTGGACCTCGCGTTCAAGGCGGTAAAAGATGACATTCATCGGGACAATGATGGCTCCCTGCATGGTCGCGGCACAGACGGAAATGTGCCGGTGCAGGAATTCTTGCGTAAGTTCGTGGACGAAAATCCAGAACTTCTCCCGGCACGAAATTTGGGTGGCAGCGGAACGTCTTCGGCCGGCCGCGGTGCCCAAAACTCCCCTGGTATTGATCTGGATTCGATCAAGCCAGGAATGAGCAAAGAAGATTTGGCCCGAGTGCGCAAAGAAATTGCGCGCGTAGCTGGCCTGATGGTCGATTAAAAAAATCAAAAAGGAATATAAATGCCTTCTATTACTTCTGCGAATCTCGCAAACGCGATTGTGAAACTTGTTGCAGCCGATGCGCTGCCTGCCTTGATGGGCAACCTCGTGATGGGCAATCTTGTCAATCGCGATTTCGAACCGACTCTGGCCAAGGCCGGGGATACCGTGAACGTACCCGTTCCTCCTTCGCTCGTTGCCAACAACATTGCTGACGGCGGTTCGGTCATCACCCAGAACCCCAACCTTGGCAATGCACAGATTGTGCTGAATACACATGCTGAAGCTACCTTTCAGATCCCTGATGTCACCAAGATTGTTGCCGTCCCGGATCTTCTGAAGCTCTACATGGAACCTGCGATCGTTGCCCTTGCCGAGAAAGTCGAAAGCGATTTGCTAGCTCTGGCGAGTTCGTTCACCTCCAACACGGCTTTGGGTGCTGCGTCCACTCCGCTGACCGAACAGATCGTTGATGACGCTGAAACCGCTCTCTTCAATGCCAGGGTACCTGCCAGCATGCAAAAATATCTGGTTGTGGATGCGGCGGGCTACTCTGCTCTTCGTCAGAATCCCCGTTTCAGCGAATATTCCAAAGCTGGTGAAGCTGGTCTGAAGGCCTTGATTGATGGCAACATCGGTCGCCTGAAGGATTTCTACGTCTTCCGCTCACAGTTTGTCCGCAAGTCTGGAACTCCTCTTACAACCTTCAATTTGGCCTTCGCTAAGAATGCTCTCGGCCTGGCCGTTCGCCGTCTCCCGCAGCCTCTGCCGGGCACCGGCGCAATCGCTGAATATGCCGAACTTGGCAACTTTGGCGTGCGAGTGGTCATGAGCTACCAGCCCGATACTTTGTCGCAGCAGTTCACTGTTGACATCCTTTACGGTGCTGGTGTTCTCCGCAATAACCACGCCGTTCAGGTTCGCAGCTAGTCTGTTCGAGCTGATAAACGAAAGGGTCGGTGCTCTCTTCGAGCACTGGCCCTTTTCAAGTTTTAATTCACGAAATAGAGCAAAAGATCATGGCCCTACTCAAAGATCAACCCATCAGCTGTTTGGCGGAATGGATGGCCTACGACTCAAAGTTATCCATCCTCTCTGAACAGGAATCAACATCCATAGAGGCGAAGTCGCGCCTCGCACAAAATGAAATTGAAACGCAGGTCACGAGCTTTTTGCTTCGCCATAGTGGCTTAAGTGAAAACGCAGCTCGCCAGAGCCTAGACAAAGTGGTCGTCACCGAAGCACTCTCGCGTTGGCACAGTATGTTGACGCTCAGTCTCTTCTACATCGACTTGGCCTCACTTCAAAACAGCACTCTTCATAGAGATCAATCCCAATGTTTCGACCTTAAGGCAAAGGCTGCAATGGACCAACTTTTTGAAACTGGCCTCGGTATCGTCAACCTGCCAATACCCAAAGCACCCATACCGTTTATCGTTTCCAACCCTGGGACGGGTGAACCGCGAATCTTGAGAGGCCGCATCCGCTTTCAGGATGTCGATGGCGCTCTAGGCGCTCCCAGTTCGGAGTTTGTTCTCGACATGTCTTCTGGAGAGTCTATGGAGTTGAGCGTCGAGAATTTGCCATCCCGCGTTGCCGGGTGGCTGCTCTATCTCGGTGAGTCCTCCGAGCCTCTATACAAATCAGTGCCCACTCCGATTAGCGCTGGACTTCCGTTTCTGGTCACTGCCGGTCTGCCTCCGGTCAACGCCGAAGAGATCACCAAGCCCTCACAGCTTCCAGATCGATTCGTGCGCTATTCCACCGAGTTGTGGAGGTAGTTGCAATGAACTTGTCAAGCAAAGCTGTAATTGCAGCACAGGATATCCTCGCTGGCGACTCAGGCCTCAAGGTGAGCGTCGAAGCAATACAGGAACTTCGCGGGGACCTTGCTAAAGAAGCGCGATTCCAGGTGGACACCGATCACTGGAATCAGAAGATGTCGGAGCGCATCCCCGCTAACCGCAACCCGAAGATTTCTGTCTCGCTCGTCAAGCTACACCGCGGGCAGAAAGAAAAACTGGCTGAGTTTACAGCCCTCGCGACTCTGCAGCTTGAGTTGTCCTCAACTCACGAACGTGCAGATTCGCTTCAGGGCCTCATCAGCGACTATGTCGATGCTCTCTGCGATGTGCTCAATCGCAACCAGGGCCTCTGGGGCAAAGGCGTTTATTATGCCGGCGGCTTCGATGTCGACGTTGCGCCCATCTCCAAGGGCGGCCTCAATTTCGTGCAGAGCGCCACGATCTCAATTGAAATTCATCTCTGGCAGGAATAACCATGGCTAACGAATACATCGCATCTCTATCGAATCGAATCTTCATCAAGTCGGAAATCGATTCGCCGACTCTCAACAACATGGCCGAGGCCGAAATCGCCCCGATCACTTTATTTGAACTTTCAAGCAATCGAAAGCAACTCTACCGCAGAGACAAAACAGGATTTCGTTCTGAATCCCCCGTAATGGGGCCGCAACGGGAATTGATTGAATTCAATCTTGAGAGCTATGGAACAGGCTGGGCAGGTGGCAGCTCCAAGCCGGCGATTGCTCCGATTCTCGAGAGTGGTCTCTGCCAAAGTGCAGCACTCACCCCTTCCCTCGCTGTCCAATCCAGTGCCGGCACTTCGATCACTCTTCAGGCTGACGCTTCGCTTCAAATTGGCATGGGGCTATCGTTCGGATCAGAAATCCGCTTCATTGAATCGATTTCTGGCCCTCGCGATTTCACCCTCAACGCCGCGTTCTCGGTCCAGCTTGCCTCAGGGGCTCAACTCGATGGCTGCGCCAACTTGTCACTTGGCGAGAGCGTCAACCCGATGTCGATTCTCGACTCATGGGCCCCTTCCCAGTCGATCCAGCGTTTTGTAACTGGCGCTGTCACCGATTTGCTCAAGGTCAGCATCAACAACGATTTCCTTGAGATCTCAGCCAAGGGCTATGCTCGCAACCTCTATGACAATGTCAGCGGAATCGGCGGCTCCGAGTTTCAGTTCCCTGCGACTCCAACCAATTCTTCAGCTCTCGGAAACTCGCCCATAGCCGGCCACCTCGGGCAAGCCTTCATCGGCGTTCCCGCTGCCCGGCTCTGTACGCTCACTCAAGCGGAACTTCGCATCGATAACAACATTGAGCCACGCACCGATGAATTTGGTTGCTTCTCGACCAAAGCCTTCGTCTTGGGTCGACGCAAAGTTTCGTTAGATCTCACGATCTTCGAACGCAACGATGAACTGAGCCAGGCTCTATACGCAAAGGCAGTCAACAACGAACCGGTTCCGGTCATGCTTCAGATGGGCAATCAGCCTGGCTCGATGTTTGCGATCTACTTACCGTCAGTTCTATTCCCGGTTCCTGCTTTTAGTGATGCCCAGCCACGTCTCTTGTGGCAGTTCCGTAATGCGATCGCCATGGGTCTTCAGAACGATGAAGTCTTCATCGCCTTGAGATAAATCATGGACCTCAAATACGAGCGGGAGTTCGACTCTGCTTCAACGCCGGGCTTCCGCTTCATTGTAAAAAGATTGTCCTTGTCTCATCGCATTCTATTTCTGGCTGACAACCATGACCTGATGCAACGTGTAAAGTTCTACAGTGCCGCATCCAGTTCTGACACTGAAGCGCGATTGTCGCTCGCAGATCTCGAACTCGAACTCAGCCGTCGTCTTCTCGAAAAGTGCCTCATGGCGATCAGCACTGGTGTCGACTTCAAGCCAGCTGGCTCTGATGAAATCGCTTGGCTTCTGCGAATGGCCCCGACAGAGCTTTGCGTCGAAGTGCTCACTAGAGTCAGCGATGAAATATCGCTTTCCGGGCAGCGACGAAAAAACTAACTGCCGCCTTCCAATACCTCTCCTCCGCGTCCCGGTGGGAGTGCGGCTCATGCAGGGACCGCGGACTTGAAACCGCCAGAGCATGCGGCTTCTTAAATTGCCAGCCATCGGAAACGCCAGTTTGGGCGGGAAAAAGTGAAGTCTTCTTTCAGTGTCCCGAAAGCGTCCTCGACGGCGATGCTGCTTACTGGATCACACTCGAACGCTGGTGCCGCCTAATGGAGCCCAGCCGCTTTCTCGACTTTCCCGCCGTCGATTGCGACGCCATCAATGCCATACAGGCAATAGAAAAGGAATCATGACATGAACCAGGAATCGAACAAGGATCGCGCTGGAGCCAACCCGGCTACCGTCGGCGATGTGCTCTCCAATATGTTCCAGCAACTCAACACAAGCAACTCGAGCATCGTAGGGCAGATCCGCGATATTGGCGCGGCCACTACATCGAATCTCGATCGCATCGGCCAGACTTTGACGCCTTCTGCTTCAGCCGTTACCTCAAGCTCGACTGGAAAAGATTTGTTGAATGCCATCAATCCGATCAGCAACTCAAAGGGAACAAACATTCTTACGAGTCTTTTCCTCGGCCCGCTATGGAAGGGCCTATTCAGCCTCTTTGGCGGCGGGGGCGGGGAACAGGAAGCTGTTCCTCTCACCAGGTTCAACTTTCCTGACCAGGCAAGAACCGGCCTTGCTGCCTCGCTACGCTCAGATGGCCAGTTCACTGGCGTTAGAACGAACGCCTTTGGCTTGACTCAAGCTGCACCAGTTTCGCAGCCCTCAATACAGATTTCCATCCAGGCCTTGGACGCTCGTTCCATCCTCGATCGCAGCGATGACATTGCTGCTGCCCTGAAGCAGGCCATGCTTTCAAACCACGAAATCAATGACAACCTGAACGAGATTTAGCCATGGACTTCCCGATCCTGATATCCGGCGAGCAACTACAGTCGAGTGCGATTCGATCCGAGCCGGCACAACACATAGAACACTTCTTTGAAGGCGATTCCCGCCAGGCCCAGCTTCGCACTAATGCCGATCGCAAGACTTGGCGGCTCACCTACCAGAATCTGATCGGTGAAGAAGCCATGCGCCTGCGGGCTTTTTTTGAAGGGCTCGCCGTAGAAGAGGAATTCTCTTTCACCGATCCTTGGACAGGCACCGCCTATCCTAATTGCCGAATCTCAAATCCCCGGCTTCAAATGGCTTGTGACAAAGATGGCCGCTTCTCAGCCCAACTGGAGATTGAACATGCCCGCTAACCCAATTCGATTCCCCGCGCTCGACACCGGGATTCTAGCTCATCTGCCGGTTGAGCTCTCGATTGAAAAAATGACTCGCGCCACTCGCTTCCCCGACGGCAGTCTTCTCTTTGCAGCCAACGAAGCCAGGACTCGCTACAGTTGGTTGCTTCGCTATGAAAACTTGAACCCGCAGGAGTGGGAACGCATGCTCGACTTCATTGCCGCAACTCAGCGCGGAGCCGCATCATTCACCTTTTACGACCCGATTGGCAACCTCCTCGCGCATTCATCCAATTTGGAAGACTCCGTTTGGCTGGCCCCGCCCGGTCTGACGGTTGATCCGATCGTGGAAATCGGTCAACCGAATGCCTTTATCCTTACTAATCCCACAGCCCAGCCGCTTGCCCTCTCGCAGTCGATTTCCTTGGCCGGCCCTTTCACTACATGCTTCAGCATTCGAGCGAAGTGGGCAGGTGGAGCGAACTTCTCACTCGGCCTCTCGGATGCGGTTCAATCCGCATCTGTGCCCCGTACCGCAGTGTCCTGGGCTCGTCACCATGTTCGACTTATCTCTTCAGGCGCACCTGAGACGCGCATGGCCAGTATCGTCGTCCCACCTACAACGCAGATCATCGTCGCCGCACCACAGCTTGAGATTGCGGCTAGTCCCGGTGCACCGCTTGAGACTGGATCTCAAAGTGGAGTTTTCTCGAATTCCTGGCTAGTCCAGAAGAGTTTCGATAGTCAATCCGTTGCGCCAGGTGCGCATTCCATCACCCTAAGAATTGAGAGCGTGCGATAGCCATGAGCCTCTTTGAATTGAAAGAACAATCTGTCGTACCTGCCACAGCGCTTCTATGTGAAGTCACTCTGGCCGATGACTCTAAACGCTACTGGGCCTCAGCTCGTTGCCAGGATGGGGCAAACAATTATCAGGCCCGCATTCAGTCCGACCAGCTCAACTCCTGGAAGCTCACAAGTGATGTCTCAAGTGAAAATTCGGGCCAAGTCTCTGTCGTGTTTGCAGACAATGATGGTGCAATCGCTCAGCTTTTCCAGACTGGCAAATTGATCGGCGCAAGAGTCCGCTTTGCTGCCGCAGTGCTGAATGCTTCCACCGTTGAAAGCAAGACCGTACTCCTTACGGGTCTTCTCGATACCGTCAGTGAATTGGATGGAAAATCAGCCCGTCTCAACGTTCTCAGCAGGCTAAGTTCGATTCGTGCCAATTTCCCCCCCATGCGCATCCAGCGCCAATGTTCATGGGCCTTCCCTTCGAACTCCGATGAGCGCGATCTCGCCCTCAGCTCTGGCGAAGATGGCCGTTACACTCCAGTCTTCCGTTGTGGTTACTCGCCAGACAAAGCAGGTGGAGTAGGCAATTTCGACGGCACCCTTCCATTCACCTCCTGCGACTACACACGCAATAGTTGCGAACAGCGTGGCATGTTCTCTAAGGACAGCGCGAACCGCACTACCCAACGCTTCAGCGGCATCGAATTTGTTCCTCCATCGATTCTTGTACGCGGCCATGGCGAGTCCTCAGGTCGCATCTCCAACCTCGTCAGCCTGGACACTCGCTTTAACGATGTCGTACCCGCAGTCTACGGAACCGGATGGCTGCAGGCACCTGTTGTCTTCTCACGTAACGATGGAAACCTGACCCGCTGCGAAGTCCTGCTCGGCCTCGGTGAGATTGACAGCGTCATCAAGGTTGTCGCTGATGGATTCGAAATTCCCGAAGGCATTACTGGGCAGAACATGACTGGCACCGGCTGGTTCAACCTCGTCAGCAAGGGCAATCGCACGGGTGCGCTCAATCTTGGTTTGACAGATGCATCTGCAAACCCGGTTGGCGATCCGTATGCCAGCATGGCCTACCTCAACCTGGTTTTGCCGAACCGAATCAATGACGGGAAGAAGAGCCCAAAAGTCGAGGTACTGATCAAGGGGATCAAAGTCCCAGTTCTCGATTCTGCAGGCGCCTTGGTCTCTTCAGATTGGTCTTCTAATCCCGCCTGGATCCTCTGCGATATCCTCCGCCGCACAGGCTGGAAACTAGATGAATTCGATCTGGCCTCCTTCGTTTCGGCCGCGCAATTCTGCAATGAACTCGTCGACGCCCGCGATGCCAACGGCACCCTCCGGCAAGTCCGTCGTTTTGAAACCAGCCTCGTGTTGAAGCGCCGTTACAGTGTTGGAGAGCTGCTGCGATCGCTCCGCATCGGTTCGCTTCTCTTTCTTTACTTCCAACCCGATGGAAAACTTGCCATCCGGCCAGAAACCACGATCGCTCAACAGCAGCCAACCAAGCCAGCTGGCAGCAATGCCAATTCCGCGCTCAATAGCGGCTGGCCCACTTACGAATTCGGCGATGGCATGAACCAGACCACGGGCATCCTCTTAAGATCCAACATGGAGCCTGACTTCCGCATCTACTCAAAGCCAAGTCAGGATTCTCCGAATCGTGTCAGTTTTGAAATTCAGGATTCTCTCAACGAGTTCCAGCAAGACAGCATCTCCATCGCCGACACCGATGACATTCGTCTCCGTCGACAAGAGATCGCTCAGGCCTTGGCTGCCGTTGGCGTGCCCAACTTCCCGCAGGCCCAGCGCATCTGTCAAACCTGGCTCAACAAGTCAATCGCCGGTAACGTCTATCTGGAATTCCGCACCTCTGTGCGTGGCTTCCATATTAGACCGGGCGATCTCATTGCTCTCAGCTACCAGCGCTACGGCTTCGATCGCACGATTTTCCGCGTGCTCGAATTCCAGTTCTCACCTCGCCTCGATGTAATGAAAGTAATCTGCCAACTGCATCAGGATCACTGGTATTCCGACAATGCGCAGATTCGCTATGACCGCTCTCGCATCTTCGCCTGGCGCACCGGCGCTGCTCGAGCTGTATGCGGCACGCTGCTTGATGCTGGGCAAGTCCGCTTTGATGCTTCTGAGCAATTGGCCGTCGACTCAGATGGTGTCCAAAAGTGCGCTCTCAGGATCCCCTTCCGTAAACCTCAGCCTGAACTGGGCGCCTCTGGCGGCGTCCCTCTGGTCAGCTTCGCCTACACGGTGCAATCCACCGGTGGTACTTTGCCCCAGGGCTCATATTTCTATGGCCTCACCACCATTGATTCCGGTGGCATCGAAAGCGGCCTCTCAAGCCTGATCCCTGTTCGAATCGGCGGCTTCAATTCGACCAACCAAGTCACCCTGAGCGGAATCAGTGTCTCTTCTTCCGCTGTCAGTCTGAACTTGTACCGCGGAGATTCACCACACCGCTTGCTTCGAATTGCAACTGGGCTAACTGTGGCAAACACCATCTCTGATACTGGTGCAGCCCCAGCGGCGCAGATCCCGCCCGACTCTAACTACAGCAGGTTAAGATCCTGGTTCAGGCAGACCTTTCTGGTGGACCAGACTCCAACCTCGTGGACATCAACTTCCATCACTCGCACTGCTCTCAATCTGGTTATCGATCGATGGATTGGCAAGAAACTTGTCATTCGCTCCGGGACGGGCATGGGGCAGGAACGCGTCATAACCGCCAACACGGCTGAGACGATCACGATTGAAAAAACATGGGATGTCATCCCCAATGCCACCTCCAAGTTTGCAATTGTGGAAACAACATGGGCTTTAGCCGCAGAATCCGATACCGATCTCATCACCGTGATGTTGCCGCTATTCACCGCATCGACCTTCGAGATAAGCCTTCGATCCGTCGGCAAAGACAATCTCGAACTCGACCAATTGGAATCTCCCTCACTGCAGTGGCAGGTCGGAGTCGGTTCTACTTCCGGCTCAGACAGCGGCGTCCCCGCGACCCCGGCCTTCGGCTTCGCATTAATTGAAGAAGGCACAGTCTCAATCGGCGGCATCGGCTTCAGTGTCCTCGAAAACCTCAGTTCAGTTTACGTTGGCCAACTAGGTATTCTCTTCTGGGATGAACTCACAGGTCCTACCCCGGTCAGCCTCGGTGCCGCCCTCTTGTCCTCAGCCACCAACGTTACACTCAACGGCTTGAGCGTAAATCTCCCGCAAGGCTCTCTTTTCCAGATCGAAGAAGAGATCTTCGTGACTACCGGCAATCCGGTGAGTGGGAATATCTATCCAGTACTTCGAGGCCGCTATCAAACGGCAGCGGCTGCTCATGCCTCGGCTAAACCGGTATTCGTGCTTACCAGGCGTGACATGACGATTCCCTTCGTCCCTGGCTACTTCAGTTCAACGGCAGCAGTTGGCTTCCGCTACAACTTCAGACTCCCCAACGTCCGCATCTCTGGCGCCGACTTCACGCTTTACAATCGAGTCGGCGCAAGCGCCCGATCCGAAGAAAGCTATACCGGCGTAACCAGTTTTGGCGTTCGCACTCTGTCTGGTGGTCAGATCACCATGAACGTCCAGGGCTATCTCGCCATCGAAGCTTCCGCAGGCAACAGCTACATCGTAGACCGCACAACGGTTGTTCGCGATGTCTCAGCCTACGTCCAGGAAGCGCCAGTCGGCGACGATATCGAGATCCTGGTTCGAGTCAACGGTAACCCATACTGTGACCTGACAATCCCTGCCGGCAGCAACGTCGCGACAACGGTTAGCAAGTTCAACACTCAAGCCTTGCCACAAGGCGCCAAGATCTCCTTCGACATCCTGAACGTCCCCTCAGCCGCACTGGGAACCCCTGGGCGCGACCTCACAGTCCTGCTTCAAATCTGACCTCAGCGCCTCTGCCCGATACTAGGAAGCGTGATCTCTGTTCAGAATGTATCCAAGCGATATATTACGCAGCCTGGCTTCTGGCGCGGTCGTAGCCCGCATGAAGCCGAGGCCCAGAATGAATTCTGGGCCTTGCACAACGTATCTTTCGATGTCCCGCGTGGCGAGGTCTTTGGCCTCGTCGGTCCCAATGGCGCCGGCAAATCAACCCTCCTACAAATCCTCGCTGGCATCCTCCAACCCACCGAAGGCCGCGTCCTCACCCAGGGTCGAATCAGTGCCCTCCTAGAACTCGGTGCCGGCTTCAACCTCCAATTCACAGGGCGTGAAAACGTCCGCCTTAACGCCGAACTCCTCGGTCTCTCCCGCAAAGAAATCGACGCCGCCATCCCCGAAGTCGAATCCTTCGCCGAACTCGGCCGTTTCTTCGATCGTCCCGTTCGCGAATACTCAACCGGCATGTACGTCCGCCTCGCCTTCTCAGCCGCGATCCACCAACATCCTGAAACTCTCGTAGTCGATGAAGCCCTGGCAGTCGGCGACGCCCGCTTCGCCAACAAGTGCATCCGCCGCCTCGAAGAACTCAAAGCGCAAGGCACCACCATTCTCTTCGTCTCTCACGATCTCGGAATCGTCAAGCGCCTCTGCAATCGTGC
>Ga0105047_10003374_pt1 | contig 28150 bp, 19 predicted proteins | sample MAT04_FD_78384 | JGI IMG/M metagenome (GOLD analysis project Ga0105047, IMG submission 78384) | Freshwater microbial communities from Lake Fryxell liftoff mats and glacier meltwater in Antarctica - MAT-04 (megahit assembly) | ecosystem: Environmental > Aquatic > Freshwater > Ice > Liftoff... | reverse complement strand
TGATGATGGGAGATTAAGGGGCGATCGCACTTCTTAGTAATTGCACAAAGGCGTAGGCGCAGCCCGCCGCAGGCATCGCTTTTTCTTTACGGAAGAGCGTAGGCGCAGCCCGTCGCAGACATCGCTTGTTTGTGGGGAGAAGGGCGATCGCTTTTGATTTACGGGAGTGCGATCGCCTTTTGTTTAGATGATTTTGTTTACTTTAACTTTCTACCTCATCATCGTAGAATTTATTTTCTATGTCTCTAGATTGATGAAAAATCCTCACAATTTCCAGACCTTCGAGAATCTGAGTATAAAAAATAATATACGGTTTAATGGGAAAGCTGCGTAGTCCAGTTTGGAGTTCATCTCGTTTTCTTCCCATATTAGGAAATTGAGCTAACATAGGAAATCTATCCAGTATTTGTGCGATTTTTCGATCTGCCAATATTTCATCCTGTTGGGCGAGATCAACCCAAATATCCTCTAAATCTTTTTCAGCTTGGTTTGAGATCCGAAAGCGATTCACTTAGCCGATTCTCCTGTTAGACGTTCCTGACCTCGTGCTTTAATTGCCGTCATGAGAGTAGATAAAGAATTTTCATCATATTCTGTATATTGACCCTTTTGAAGTTGTTCAATGCCTGTGGCAAGATCCTGTTTTAAGGATTCAATATTTTGTTGTGCTGGGCTATCTGCCAATCGAGAATGTTGAATTTTTTCTACTAAAATTTCATACTCTTCTTCAGAAAGAGAAAGGATGATTTGAACGAGGGAGTCAAGGAGTCGGTTATTAATTGTAGTAATGGTTTGGCTCATAATTATACCATTTTGGATTAGATTCGCCCTATCTCCGTTTAATTGTATTTCACATTCCGTACTTTGTCAAAGAGCGATCGCTTGTTTGTGGGGAGAATGGCGATCGCCCTTCCGATGCTAAATAAGCAAAATGCGATCGCCTTTTTTACGGGAGTGCGGGCCTCCCAATTGCAGGTACGCGATCGCTTTACTGGTTGGGGAGAGCTTTGGCGGGGTTGGGGGCGATACAGGCTTATGAGAGTGCTTTGAGTCAGCAGTTGTGGTATCCGGCTCATGGGGAAGTTGAGAAAATTATCCGGCGGCTGAAAAGTAGGATGCGTCAGGGTTATGGGGGCTGAGGGTGGATTTTGGGGGAGAAAATTTGCCTGTAACTCGAAAAATTCCCAAATTGGGGTGGGGAAACGTCTAATAAATCTTAATCAGAAAAAACCGCTTAGGCGTACTTTGTCGGAGTCTCACTGACTACTACTATAGCAATCCTAAATCATTTTCAATAACTGGTTAACTGGTTCCCAGGCAGAGCCTGGGAACCGATGTCCAGAGGCTCTGCCTCGCCTGCGAAAATGGAGGCAGAGCCTCCGAATCTGCGTTACCAGGCTCTGCCTGGTAACGAGTATAATCATTTAGGATTGCTATAGCATCATCGCTACTATCTTGAATCCTTCGCTCAAATACTGGACTTTATTACGAGTACATACCGCAAAATACAGATCGCACTGGGGACAATTCTACTGTGGTCATCTACATCAGTAAGCAGCTTTGCTTATACCAACACTATTACCCCAGGAAAGTTTCAGTCAGACACTGTGAAACTTCCTGTTGAAAGTATTCCATCTAGGCAGTTAAATCGAACACAAGATACTGTTTTAATTGCTGGTGAGATGAGGAAGATGATGAGTGGAGGGCCTGCATCTGTCTGGTTCGCATAATTTGACAATATCTGGAACAATCCAACAGACAGGAAGAAAAGATTATTGCATTACTGCAATTATCAAAAAAAATCCCAGTTAAAATGTGTTTTAGTTTTCTAACAATATGGCTAGTAGACAAACAAGATGATTATTTTAATTCAGGTATGAATCCGACAGATCCAGGTCTCGAAGGACAAGAATTTATAGATATATTGAAATCGACTAGGTGATAATACGTGAGGGCAAAATTTCTTTTACTTTGGAGACATTACCAACTTGGTAATATCTCATTTCGGTGTTCAAAAAATTGAAGAAAATGCGATCTACTTGCAGCAGCCCCAGCCTACGGCACGCTACGAAGGGCGCGATCGCCCTTTTATTTTTTAGTCTTAATTGTTCTTGTTTCTAGAATTGCTAGAAGAGAATAGAATACTAATTAATCTCAAACCCAGGGATCGACCTTAAATTCTTCAGCTAAAAAATCAATAAAACAAGTTATTTTTGCCGGATAAAAACGACTGCGACGATATACCGCCTGAATTTGCAAGGGAGTCGGCTGATAATCCTGCAACACAACCTTGATATCGCCCCGGTAAATCTCATCACCAAACATCCAAACTGGCGCGACAGCAATGCCCAAACCCGATAACACTGCTGCTCGAATCGCCACAGAACTATTAGTTTGAAAACAGCCCCCAACCCGCACCTTAATAGTGCAATCTGTTCCTAGAAAATGCCACTCATTGCCCGTTGCCAGATGGCTATAGACAATACAATCATGATACACTAAATCATCCGGTTTTTGGGGTTCTCCCGATCGCTCAAAATAGGCTGTTGTTGCCACTGTGACGCGGCGAGTCGTGCCGATGGGATGGCTAATCAAGGAACTATCCAGATGATTACCAATGCGGATCAAAAGGTCTAAACCAGTCTCTACAATATCCACAAAATGATCCGCCATCATCAGATCGATCTTGACATCGGGATAGCGTTTCATAAAAGCTTTTAAACGGGGGACAATCTGCATTTGCCCAAAAAGCACGGGACACCCCAATCGTAAAATTCCTGTAGCCCGTTCTTTTCCTGTTAAACTGGCCTCCGCTTCGGCGACGGTTTCCAAAATTTGCTGACAGTATTGATAATATTTTTTCCCCTCCTCAGTCAAACTCAAATGGGTAGTAGAACGAGTGAGTAATTGTACCCCCAGATATTTTTCCAGAGCGGCGATTTGCTTACTAATGGTGGGTTGCGTGGTCTTTTGTTCCCGCGCTACGGCAGAAAAACTATTCATTTCGATCACCCGAACGAAACTCTGCATACAGGAAATTCGATCCATACAGCACCTATTCCAAAATGGCATATAACATATTCTATTTTGCCTGCTTGTCAAAAAAATTGAAATAGATCATGATATTCTGATTAACCGTTGTCACCAAAAAACAAAGATGTTAAAACTGAAATCCCTCAGTCCTCTGTTCGCTACCCTAGCCCTTGCTAGCGCCATCAGTGCCGGAGATGTAGCTCAAAAGCTTTTTCAGGACTTACGCAAGCACGCTATATATAGCGTGCTTGCGTAAGTCCTGTCTGAGATTTATTCTTGTGGCGGGGTTGCCCTCAAACTGCTGTAAGATTACGGGAAGCGGTAAATCTGGATTCTCTTGTCATAGGATCAATCATTCTGTGGAGTTCTTTAAAACTAACTATGCTGCAATATTTACTTCTTAGTCTCACTTCTGGGATACTTTTTGGGCTTGGCGCACTTGCTTCGCAACTTAGTGCAGGTCTAACAAATCCTCTAGGAACCATAGGATTAATTATCTTCTTTAGCTTGGGAGGATTAGTACAGGCGATCGCTATGCGAATCAAAGATATGGGATCTACTTACATTTTAATAGTTGGTTTAGATGCTTTATTTGCTCTATTGTTCAGTATTTTCATATTCAAAGAGACTTATACAGCACTCAAATTATCAGGAATGTTCTTTATTCTAATTGGTTGTGTTTTTTTAACTAAGTAATTATGCAGAGAACAACAAAACTAGCACTCAATAAACTAAAAGAAGTTGATAGCGTTAAAGGTGTATTGAGTATTGGAGGTGATTATTTAGTTATTTTCTTAGCAATTACTTTGTTCTACCTCAATAATTGGTTTTATCCTATCTCTGTTATCCTCCTTGGCTCTAGACTGCAAGCATTTGCTAATCTAGTTCATGAAGGCACTCATCGTACAGTTTTAAAAGATCCCACCTGGAATGACTGGATTGTTTCAATCTTCTGTGCTTTTCCTTTGCACATTTCATTGTGGAAGTACAGAGTATCACATTTAAAACATCACTTAAAGGCTATCAAATCCGATGATCCTACCTTATCTGACTACGATTATTTTCCTGTGGAACTTTCACAGATGCGGTGGCACATACTCAAAGTGTTCACCTGTAGCTATGGAAATGGTGAATATTTAAAGTTTTTTGAGCCATTATGGACAAGTAGCAAAACAGAAAAGATTGTCAGACTTTTTTACTGGGTAGTTATTTTAACGATAATTACTTTTTATAACGCTTGGATGCCATTTACATTATTCTATCTAGTTCCCTTTCTGACCGTTTATTGCATTATTAATCGGCTTGTAATTATGTCAGAGCATTTTATATGGGAAACCGAAGTCCAAAAGCAGTCAAGGAATGTATTTAGTAATCCTTTGCTTCAATTTCTAATGTTTCCACATAGTGATTACTTACATTTGACTCATCATATTAGTCCCAAAACCCCTAGCTGGAATTTATTCAAAGCTCATCAATCACTAATGAATGAAACTGATTATGCTAATGGCAATCACTGTCAGGGATACTATTTCGGTCAGAATAGTGTTCTTGCTAAATTGACTTCATCTACTAAAACTCAAATACTGGGATAAAAAAAGAGAATGTCATCAAGGACATTGGCTAGAGGAAATTAAGACATTTCGCAGACATTGTTGTAATCGAGAACGTTTAAAATCTTGTCTAGCCTGTGTTTCCAACTTCAATGACCCCATCCCTCCCATCTTTCACCATAGATATCTCTACTATTGCTCCAACAGGACTTACGCAAGCACGCTATATATATAGCGTGCTTGCGTAAGTCCTGTTTTTGCCAAAATTCCAAAATACGGCAATAGCCGCCCCGGAAATGACGGTTCAGCAAAAAATCGATATTATTACTAAAAGTAAAGGACAAGTTGGTAGTGGCGACCAATTGCGACGATTTTTCTATGGTGATTTATTACCATTAGGAGTACAACCCGGTGGAGCAGGAATGGTGGTCAATCTCTATAACAAAGCCAACAATGTTACCTTCTCTTACTGTGCAACCTATGATGTCGTTGTCGCTGTGAAACAAGGGAAAGTAGCGATGTTTACCCCCAATGAAGTGAAGTAATTTGCCTGTTCCCTTGCTGAGGCTAAGTAAGGGAAAATTCCCGATTTATATAATTAGAATGGATGTTAAACATGGAACTTCAAGACATCTTGGCATTGTTACATCCGGCGATCGCCATTATTGTCGTTTTTCCCTTAATCGGCATTGTGGTGAATCGCGCCCTACTCACCCGTCAGCGTCGTCTGGAAGTTGCCGGTGGGCAAAAAAGTAAAATTCCGCCATTGGTCGGTTCTGAGCACGTAGCGATCGGTAGTTGGTTGAGCGGCTCAGTAGTAGGGGTTGCCCTACTGGGAATGGCTTATCCCATCTTCTCAAAAATGCTCAGTAACGACACCCTTACCAAAGAACCCTTTCGAGTCTTTTTTGCGATCGCCATTTTCCTGTTAACCATTGCTTCTTTCACACTACTATTTAGGGCAAAAGTTAAACTCTGGCGAGGAATTTTTGCCACTTTGACGGGCATGGGATTGATTATTTTAGGGTGTCAGCCAGAAATTTATCGTCTAGATAATCAATGGTTTGTTTCTCATTATTACTACGGTATTACAGCCGCTTATTTAGGCAATGGTGAAAGCCAAAGCTTGAATGCTGGTGAAGTTGCCATAGCAGAAAAAAATCAGATTCATGGGGCAGTGAATGACAATAGTGAAGATGCTGTGTTTGTCTCCATTTATTCGGCTCCCCAAATTGGCTATGAAAAGGCATCGCCTTAAGCTAATTTGTATGTTTACAAATTTCCAGATTATCCAAAGAAGTTTTTATGAGTTATCAACATTTTTGTAAATCGCACTCCCGATAAAGAAACCGGGTTTTTTACCTAATCTGCGGACTACTGCGAAAGATTTTCGTAAAAAAACCCGGTTTCTGGCCACCCATGCGTCCAGGACTAATTATGAATATTGCCAATAAAATCCATAATTTTTTCAGGCTAATTCCTAGCCCAATTTATCTTGGTATTGCTGTTTTGATTTTTGCGGCTTCTAATTCCATCACTCGTAAAATCGTTGAAATTGGACAAGCTCATGCTATTGTTGGTAAACTGCAATTACAATCCATTCCCTTGGGAATTTTTAGTATTTATCGCAATATTCTGGGGACGGTGATTTTTTTCCTATTGGCCAATCTCCTTTACGGGCCAAACCATTTTGCAGAAGTGTTATCTCCTTTTCTTTGGCAATGGATGATCGTCTATGCGGCAATTATTGTCGTCACGGGTCAATTATGTTGGTTATCTGGTTTAAAAAATGCAACTTCAACTGAACTCAATTTAGCCAGTTTATTGAACCCAATTGCAGCTATAGTGATGGCTTATTTTATTTTAGGGGAATCTCCTACTTTAGCTCAATATTTAGGGGGAAGTTTATTGTTGGTCGGAATTATTTTTGGTTTTATTGGCCACCGATATGAGGCTAAAGTAAATCGAAAATTAGTTAACCTCAGTCCTCGCGATGCAATGGAAATGCCGATCGGTTTCCGGGGAGTTTAATATTTTTATCTACATATTTAAGTAGCCCAAAAGCTAATAAACTAATCAGCGACAGTATTTCAGTCATATTTGCCACCACTGCACCGAGTCATTAGCTGGCGCCATACTCAATACCCCATAGTTCAAAATTACCACAGGCTCGATCGCTCTTCAATTCGGTACGAGCTCTTCTTGTCTGTAGCCCGATCGCCCTTCGGAGACTGGCATAGTCTTTGGTTGGGCGATCGCCAAGTTGTACTATACTGTCCTCTGTCAAAGACTACTAAAACCCAGAAAGGGTATATCATAACCTTAACCAGATCATCTCTTCCCAGATATGTTCTACTGCTCTAATCCAAGCTGCTCTAATCCTTTCAACCCCGACAACTCTAAATTTTGTCAAAGTTGCGGCGAACCCGGCCTCACGGCTCTCTTCAGAAACCGCTACCGCGTGATTCGACTGTTGGGCGAGGGGGGATTTGGCAGAACTTATGAAGCTGTAGATATCGATCGCATGGACGATCCCTGCGTCATCAAGCAGTTTATGCCCCAATTTCAGGGAACATCAGCACTTCAAAAGGCTACAGAACTGTTTAAGCAAGAAGCGAAACGACTTTACGAACTCGGCGAACATCCCCAAATTCCTCGATTAATTGCTTATTTTGAACAAGAAAAGCGGCTTTATTTAGTACAAGAATTGTGGGTTTTCGAGTGGTTGTTTCGGTTGTTTGATATTGTGTCCGTTTCTATACTTCGTCTGGCGGCGCGGGTTTCTGAAAATTTGGGTGAGTAATTAAAGATAGTGCTGAACCCGTCCCGGAGTGATGTTCCGTTATCAAGAACGAATCGATTTGATATATAGCGTTTCCCCACCCAGTGAGGTATAGTTAAGAGTCATTGCGGGCACCGAACACATTACGAGTCGGAGCAAATGGGGTATGTCACGAACGCTGGAAATGACAAAATCTCATAATTTACCTTATTGTTGTACAGTATTGTTGTACAGTGCGTAACTCCTATGATCGATCGATCTTCTATGGCAACCCCAGATAATGAGCCACTACCTTTGCATGAACTGATTTCCCACATTCTGGAATCTGAGACAGACTTATCTGAGCGCTCAGCTTGGAGAATTCCGGCACTAGGAACCATGCAGCCACTCAATCAACGGCTTGCCAATCAGCCTGTTTTGAATTTTTTCAATGCCACCTTGCGCGGCATTGGACAGGTAATTTTTGTTAACAATCCCATTAGTGGGCTGCTGATTATCATTGCCATTTTCATCCAATCTCCCTGGCAGGGAACCATGAGCTTACTGGGGACTGCCGCCGCTACCCTAATGGCGATCGCCCTCAAATTGAATCCTGGCACGATTCAAAATGGCATCTTTGGTTTGAATGGGCTGTTGATTGGTGCAACGTTGGCGTTTTTCGGGCGGCTTGGTGGCAAAGGTGTCTGGAATCCCAGTTGGATAATCGCGGCAATTGTTCTTTCTGCCCTGGCAACCGTTGTCTTGCATACAGTGGGGACATGGTTTGCCACCCGGTTCAGAGCCGCTCCGCTTGGCATCGCTGTTCATGTAGTCTTGGTTGCCTTCCTGCTCCTGATTGCGGTTGTGCCTCAACCCTTCTTTAATATGGGTTCGCCTCCTCCCCTTGCTCCTCCCGTTTCACTGGATGTCTGGCGATTGGCTCAATCCCTCCCTGCTAGTCTTGGGCGAGTCTTTTTCGTAGACAATCTGATTTCCATCTTTCTGGTTTTTCTGGCAGTTGTCATTTCCACTCCTATCGGTGCAATGGTTGGATTGCTGGGTTGTGCCATGTACCTGCTGGCAGGTTTGCTAGTTGGAGCCACTCCCAATCAACTGTATAGCGGGTTTTTGGGCTATAACGCCGTTCTCACCGCTGTGGCGATCGGCGGAATGTTCTACGCTCCAAACCTCCTGAGTATTTCGCTGGGTGCAGCTTGTGCGTTCCTGGCATCGATCGCCAGCCTTCTCCTGTTCCGCCTATTCTCTGTGGTTAACCTGCCTGTGATGGGTTTGCCCTTTGCCATTGTGACGGTAGGATGTTTGCTAATCGTGCAGCGAGCGCTCCCCTCCCTGGTGCCCGTCTCGCTCTATACAGTTGCCACTCCCGAAGAACACCGACAGCGTTTCTTAGTTGCTCGCGACATCATCACCCGCTTTCGCAAACAACTGACGGCGGCGATTAAGGGGGAACGTCATAACGTCCTATTTGAACAGGCATCTCCTGAAATCAAAGGCAACCTTCGCTATATCTTTGATGCCATCGATCACGATCGCAGTGGTGAACTTTCAACTCACGAATTAGCGGCACATCTGCAATCAGCAGGAAAAGCCTTCAACGAAGGTGAGTTGACGTATTTATTCAAATCGATCGATCGCGATGGCAGTGGAGAAATCGATTTTGAAGAGTTTGGCGAATTAATGCTGCGTCACCGCCGTCTCATGTCGAGGTACACTGAATTTGTCACTTACTTTCTACCCCTCGATGCTGACCAAGATGAATCCATCAGCACCAAGGAAATGAATACGGCGCTCTCTAGTGTAGGAGAACCGCCCCTAACTCAGGAGGAAGTGGAATTTTTGCGCGATCGCACAGGAGGACAGCCGTTGACGTGGAATCGGTTTATTGAAGTGCTGCTTGTGACTTAAAGAGCGATCGCAACCTTGATACTAATCCCGATCGAACTTTTATTCTACAATCATCCCTTACTGGAGGAATCTTTCCGATGACAAATCAACTTACTCATCCCAAAATTATTCTCGACACCGATCCGGGCGGAGATGATATCTATGCCTTCCTGTGGCTTCTCGGCTTAGTCAAACAAGGACTCGCTGAACTTGTAGCTGTTACTTCCGCCGATGGCAATGTCGCTGCTAAACAAACATTTAAGGGTGCTAGCCAAATATTAAATTTAGCAGGCTTCCCACAAATAAAAGTAGGTCGCGGTGTCCCCATAAAAGAAGTTGTGGAAGATGCCGGCCATATTCATGGGGCGGATGGGATGGGCAATCTGTCCCATACTTTACCCCCAGCCACGCATAACTTTGAGGAAGCTCGCTACTCCGACGAAATCATCATCGACGAGCTGAACGCAGCTCCGGGAGAGATTACCATTGTAGCGATCGGACCCCTGACCAACCTCGCGGCGGCGGAAAAGAAAAGTCCCGGCATCCTGAAAAAAGCCAAGGAAATTGTGATCATGGGAGGTGCCTTCTTCTGTCCTGGTAATGTGACTCCCCATGCTGAATTCAATATTTGGTTTAATGTGGAAGCAGCTCAGACAGTATTTGACAGCCGAGATGATATTGTTGTGATGCCGCTAGACGTGACGCGCCACTTAATTTTCACGCGAGATATGACTCAGGCAGTCACTCAGGCAAACCCAGAAAGTAAACTTTCTCAATTCTTGACCGCTCTTTGTGAGTTCATGATTGGCACAGCTTTGGGTTATCGAGAAACGGCAGGAATTCCAGGTCTCCTTGTCCATGATGCAGCAACCTTGGGATACCTATTTTATCCAGAAACCCTGATGTTGAAAAGAGCAAAAGTCCGGGTTGAAACAAAGGGAGAATGGACGCTGGGACAGACATCGATTGATAGTCGTCCTGCCCCGAAAACAGGAGCAAATGCGTGGGTGGCGTTGCAGGTAGATGAGGGAAAATTTTTCACCAGCTTCGTTGAAGATTTGAAGCAGCTATTCACAACCTCCGATATTTAAGCCTATCTTTGAAAGTCGCCTACTCTTAATTTCCGGTTATAGTTAGTGGCTATTAGTCACTAGCTATAACAACTGATAGTGAATCAGCAAAATTTAACTTGTTAATTTCACAAAGGTAAAAAATGATGACCACAGAGCGGTTTAAAAAGTTCACGATTTTGCATTCAAATGATATGCACGGAGACTTTCTGGCAGAGGCTGGGGGTGAAGAGGGTCATCTGATTGGTGGAGTGTCGCTGCTTTCCGGCTATATCAATAAGGTGCGCCAGGAAGAGAAAAACGTGCTTTTTGTCATTTCTGGTGATATGCTCCAAGGTTCTACGATTGATGTGGAATATAAAGGTCTTTCAACCATAGAAATTATGAATTACCTAGCTCCAGACGTAGTGACGCTAGGAAATCACGAATTGGATTATGGGTTGCCTCACTTACTTTTCTTGGAAAAGATGGCAAATTTTCCGATCGTGAATGCCAACTTGTATATCAAAAAGTACAACAAGCGCTTGATGAATCCTTATATCATCCTCAATGTAGATGGATTCGATATTATGTTCATCGGGATTATTACTGAAGAAGCTCTTAAGACCTTAAAACGTGACAGCGGTATTGGCACATTTGTAAGTCTTGAAGATGCTGCATCTGAAGTTGGTAAAATTTGCAACGCCTACAAAAATGATGACATTGACCTAACAGTCCTCCTGACACACATCGGTTTTGAAGAAGATAAAAAACTAGCGGCATTGCTAGACCCAGAATGGGGTGTCGATCTGATCATTGGCGGACACTCCCACACATTTTTAGAACAACCTGCGGAAGTTAACAACATTCTCATAGCACAAGCCGGAGTTGGCACAGACCAAATTGGGCGTTTCGATATTGTAGTGGATGACGATACTAACAGCATCGTTGAATGGAAGTGGCAACTCCTGCCTGTAGATAATAATCTGGCTGAGCCAGATCCAGAAATCGAAAAGCTGATTGCTACTTTCAAAGAAGATGTAGATCGTAAGTACAATCGACTGATTGGACGATTAGCCCGTAAACTGACTCATCCTAAGCGTGAAGAAGAAACTGAATTGGGTAACTTATTCGCTGATATTTTTGCCCAATTAGATCGGTTAGATGTAGTTTTTGTAGCCAGTGGTGCAATCCGGGGAACAGAATTAGGCCCGCCAGTGACATTGAGCGATCTTAAACAAATCTTCCCTTACGAAGATCCTCTGCATAAATTTAGCGTTACAGGCGTACAGCTCACCAAAATATTCGCACATATTATGAGACTGGAAAACAGAATCCCCGGTGAAAGTGAGTATCTTCAGGTCAGTAAAGGTGTCGAGGCAGTTTATAGAGACGCGGAAGAAAAGCTTGAATCTTTGAGCATTAATGGACAACCTGTACAAGACGATAAACACTATACTATCTGTATGGATGGCTATCGTTTCCAAAATTCAGAGCACACTCTAGGCATAACCCATGAAGAATTAACAAAATTAGCCGATCCAAAAGTAGTCACAACATCTTGCCAGGATGTCGTTGAAGAATACTTTAGTCATCATCAAAATCTTGACAGCCATATCCAAGGCAGATTAGTCTACAAGTAGAGAGACTTTCAACCCTTGCTTTACGGGTTCCGCCTGTGTAGCCACGGTTTATATCGCCTTTTGATTAGTTTTATGGAGCAGTAATTAGCATGATCGCCCTTCAAAATCAGTCCGTGCCAGTAATAGTAGATACAGACGGTGGTGTTGATGATGCCTTGGCTCTGATTATGGCATTGAATTCACCCCAATTAGACCTGAAAGCCGTCACCGTTGTCGCTGGCAATATTAATGTCGAGCAGGCAGCTAATAATGTGTTGCGCGTCATCAGTATTGTTGAACCCGATACTTCGCCCATTGTTGCCAAAGGCTGTGAAAAACCACTGGTGAAACCCACCTTTAATGCAGCAGGAATTCATGGGGCAGATGGTTTGGGTGAGTTGGAGCAATTTAAGGAAGCTGATGGTACACCTCGCTATCCCAAACTGACTACTAAGCCATCTACAGAGAATGCTATTGATCTGCTGCTCAAGGCAGCTCAAGAGTACGATAATCTGACCATTATTGCATTAGGCCCGCTTACAAATCTAGCCACAGCGATTCAGCAAGATGGCGCAACCATGAAAAAAATCGGGCGAATTATCATCATGGGTGGGGCTGTTACAGTACCGGGAAATATTTCAGCAGCGGCTGAATTTAACTTTTTTGTCGATCCCGATGCGGCTCAAGTCGTGATGGAGTCGGGGATTCCCCTCACTTTAGTGGGTCTAGATGTGGCGATGAAAGCTCCTTTATCCCGCCAAGTTGTTGAAGATAATTTACAGCATCGTCCTTCAAAAGTTACCCAGTTTATTGCCGATTGCACGGGGATTTATATGGCTTTCTATCGTGACAACGAAGGCTTTCACGGGTGTTATTTACACGATCCCTTAGCGATGGCGGTTGCAATAGATCCCAGTTTGGTAACGACAGAATCGCTACATATGATGGTTGAAACTCAGGGACGATTTACGACTGGAATGTCACTAGCCGATCGACGCGATCGCAGAGATGAGGAAACTAATCCGCCCAACGTAGAGGCTTGTTTGGATGTGGATACTGAACGGTTTATGCAGTTGTTTGCTCAACTCGTATAAAGCGGTTCTCAATTCGATTAGAATACATCTGGAGGCAGAAATCAGAAGACAGAGAATTGTGTGCAACTCATTTGAGCATAGCTATAAAGCGTTTGGTAATATAGCGTTTCCTAGTAAGCGTGAGGTACAGTACAGAGAAACCCGGTTTCTTCAAGAAACCGGGTTTTTAAATGGTCGATCATCGCCCATTGGGCCGTTAACTAGCCTTCTTCTGAGGAGCCACCATGCGTTCTACACTCATAGCAGCCACGCTCAACGTCACTACAGCCATGCCAAGAATTGCCAAAGGCTGCAACTTCTCATTGATAATTAGAAACCCGAAGAGTGCGGTCATCGCCGGCCCCAAAGTGCCAATTACTGACGCTAAGGCCGCCCCCGCAAACCGGATGGCAAAATTGTTCAAAAGATAGCTAAATAGTGTCAGTACCCCTAAAACAACGCCTCCCAGAATCAAACCAGGCCAAACATTTTGGTCGATTTGAGGAGCCAGATTTTCCGACAGCGGCACCCACAAACTCAGGGAGGAAAATACAAAAATTGCGGCGAAATTAACTAAACTAAAAGGAATCGGGTGCAGCTTGCCCGCGGCCATTTGCGTCAGCAATACGTAACCTGCAAAGGTAATCCCAGAAGCCAGTGCTGCTGCGACTCCCACCCCGACATTGCCGCCGCCCGGAGGTGGCGCTGCAAAACTCGGCCAGCCGGCTAAAATCAGACCTGCGGTAATCCCGCCGATCGCCAAAAAGCCGATCGTACTTGGGCGAGCACCAAACAAGATCCAAGAACCTAGTACGGTGACGATCGGGTAAATAAAGAAAATTGTAATCGCAATCCCCGCCGGAATATTGCCGATCGCCAAATAAATCAAAACCTGAGACAAAAACAGAAAAAATGCGCTTCCTAAAACCTTGCTCCACAAAGCTCGATCGCCCGACTGAAACAACCGCCTAATATCTTTCCACACATTCGGATACAGAAAAGTTGCCAATATTGGCATCAAAGCCATCACCACGATCAGCCGCATCAACAAAATCAACAAAGAATTGCCAAAACCAGGAGTTACCACCCCCGGAACTTCAAACAAGCCAAAAATCATCCGAGGATTTCTGCTTTTAATCAAAATTCTCAAACAAACATTAAACAGCGACAATACCACCGCCGAAGAGAAAGCCAGCATCAAACCTGCTTGCACTTGAGAACCTGCTTTAGCCATTGCAGCAGGAGCTGAAGAAGGCTGTGGCAGAGATTCCCGCGGCGCATCCACAGGTGTTGGCTCTATAACTGGCGGGCGGACAGAATTAGTTGATACCTCGGGATAGGAATCTCTAGCGTCGAAAGGATTGTCAAGATATTCTTCTTGTTCTTGTTCTAGTTCTTCCCTGATCCGGTTTACAAGATTTTGTAACAGCTCTTCCCCTTGCCGCTCTAAGGTTTGCATATTATTGAGCCGTATGGAAAGCTCGCTTTCATAGCTGCTCAAATCTTGTTCGAGCATCTGGAAACTGCGATCGATCCTTTGATCCAGCGCCGCCAGCAACTCCGAGGCCCGTTCGTCGTAATTGCTCGGCGGCATCGGTATCGGGAATTCGCCACTGGGAATGGGGCTGCTGAGAGAATGTCCAGAGTTAGCGCTGAGTTCGCTGAACCGCTGCACCAACAAATCCTGTAAATTGTGAGCCAAAACTTGAGCCAACTGCTTCAGCCACAATTGCTGCTGCTGAATGTATCGCCCAGACAGAGATTCCATTTGCTGGGACTGCAATTTGCGATATTGCTCTCTGAGGTCTTCAATATCGTCAATCAGGTGATTTTTTTCACTTTCGAGCCGAGTAATGTCCTGATTTAACTGGCCTTTGACGTTTTGGTGCAAAGCGTCCAGTTCCTGAATCACTGAGTGGAGGACTTCTGCTGCTGATTGTGCATCCCCTGGGTCGTCTTTTGACGAGTATACGTTGCGCTGCGCCATTAGCCTATAACCTCTAATTTAAACTGCACGTTCAGTGTTCTTAAGTATTGTTGCAAAGTAGAGCCCAACTTCCAGTCATTTTCTGTAAAAGATCCCTGACACTGTTTAATCAATATTAGTCGCTTGGGTTGAAGATGTGAGAAAATTGCGATCGCCCCAAAAACACTTTGTGCAATTAGAAATCATACTACAGCTTGACCTGTGCACCGATTGCTCTTGGTCATTCTGGCATCTGACACCAGTTTGCCAAAATAATGCCACTGCAGTTGAGCCCCAAACCCTGATTCACTCAGTTCTCTATTTTTTGACCGCAATCGGCAGCGACAGTTTTTGAAGCCCAACAGTAGAATAAGGGTTTCAGGGCAATCTGACTGCATTCGACAAAGCTGACTGCTGGCCTCAAAACCCAAGTTAACTTCAAGCATTCGCACAAAACTCATAGAAACCGGGTTTCTGGGTTGATTTCTCGTCATATCGTTTCCGATAGCATCGGAATTATATATTTTAATCATTGATAGTGCGAGCGTCCCCGCTCGCGATCGACATTCGCGAGCGGGGACGCTCGCACTATATAATTCCGATGCTACCGGATTTGATATCACTCGTCGCCAAAACTCATAGAAACCGGGTTTCTGCGTTGATTTCTCGTCACTAAACCCAAAACTCATAGAAACCGGGTTTCTGCGTTGATTTCTCGTCACTAAACCCAAAACTCGTAGAAACCCGGTTTCTTATGATGTTAAAAGTTCCATTTTTTTGCTCGCCCAAGTTTTAAGAGGCGATCGCACCGTAAAAAACCACCCACGCCCTCAAAAAATTAATACATCTCATCCCAAGAGCAACAGATATGGCATCCGAAATTTATGACAATTCCTTTACAAGCGATCGCCCAAACCTGAATATTTCTGACCGAGCCGAAGTGTTTGTCTTTCCGGCATCCTTTGCCCAGCAGCGCTTGTGGTTTCTCGACCAATTCGCCCCGGAAAACCCTTTCTACAATGTAGTAACAGCACTGCGCTTAACTGGTTCCCTCAACTTAATAGCCTTAGAGCAAACCTTCAACGAAATAGTGCAGCGTCACGAAACATTGCGAACCACTTTTGCAGCGGTATCAGGTCAACCAATGCAGATAATTTCTCCAGTTTGCCCGCTCAATATTAAAATATTAGAACTGCAACATTTGCCGCCAGAACAACGGCAAACAGAAGCCAAGAAACTCACCGCCGCCGAATCTCTTCGCCCTTTCAATTTATCCACCGGGCCGCTGATGCGAGTCACCATTTTGCGGCTGACAGAGACCGAGCATATTCTGTTGCTAAATATGCACCACATCTGCTCGGATGATTGGTCTATCGGCGTGCTAATTCGAGAATTGCAGGCAATCTATACAGCTTTTATAAATCAACAACCATCTCCCCTGCCAGAATTATCGCTGCAATATGCCGACTTTGCCGAATGGCAGCGCGAATGGCTGCAAGGAGAAGTATTAGAAACTCAGCTAGCTTATTGGCGGCAGCAATTGCGCGGGATTTCGGTGTTAAATTTGCCCACCGATCGCCCTGCACCATATCTGCAAAGTTATCGCGGAAAAACTCAATATTTAGAACTGCCGAAAAAGCTGAAAGACGCACTTGTAGCGCTGTCGCAGCGAGAGGGAGCGACTTTATTTATGACATTGCTCGCCGCATTTCAAACTTTGCTTTACCGCTACTCGCAGCAAACAGATATTGTTGTCGGTTCGCCGATCGCCAATCGCAACCTGAGCGAAATTGAAGCATTAATCGGGTTTTTTGTCAATACTTTAGTGCTGCGGACAGACTGCTCTGGAAACCCGACATTTCGAGATTTTTTGGGCCTGGTGCGCGAAGTCACCCTGGGAGCTTACGCTCACCAAGATTTGCCTTTCGAGAAGCTCGTCGAGGAATTGCACCCAGAGCGATCGCCCAATCGACACCCGCTGTTTCAGGTAGTATTCGGACTGCAAAATGCGCCTGTGGACGAGCTAGAATTGCCAGGATTAAAGTTGAGTTCTTTTCATTTAGAGACTCAAACAACGCGCTTTGATTTAGAGCTGCATTTGTGGGAAGCTGCGGACAAGTTTCGCAGCAGGTACGGCGAACATTGGCAAGATTCGGAAGGCTTGAGAGGCGTAGCTGTGTACAATCCTGATTTATTTGATGACGTTACGATCGCCCGAATGCTGAAACATTTTAAAACGCTGCTAGAAAGCATTGTCGCTAATCCCGAACAAGGAATCGCCAACTTACCTTTATTGAGCGAGGATGAAGTGAATCAATTATTAATCGAATGGAACGATACTCGCACAGATTATCCTCAAAATAAGTGCATTCATCAGTTATTTGAGGAGCAAGTTGAGCAGCATTCGGAGGATGTCGCCGTAACTTTCGACAGCCAGCATTTGACTTACAGAGAACTCAACAGCAAAGCCAACCAACTGGCCAGCTATTTACAAAAACATGGCGTGGGGGCGGAGGTTTTGGTGGGGCTTTGCGCCGATCGCTCGCTCGACCTAATTGTCGGGATGTTGGCTGTACTGAAGGCTGGAGGCGCTTATTTACCGTTAGATCCGAGCTATCCGCGCGATCGGCTAAACTTGATGCTAGAAGATGCTAGAGTTAAAGTATTGCTAATTCAAGATAAATTGAGCGAGAATTTCCGAGACTTCTCGAATTCAGTGATTAAGTGCGATCGCGATTCCGAACAAATCGCCAAAGAAAGTACAGAAAATCTCACCAGCAAAGTAACAGGAGATAACCTAGCTTACGTCATTTACACATCAGGCTCCACCGGAAAACCCAAGGGAGTTGCTGTCACCCACAAATCAGTAAATCGGCTTGTACTCAACACCAACTACATAAAAATAGAACCTACCGATAAAATTGCCCAAGTCTCAAACGCTTCATTCGATGCAGCCACATTCGAGATTTGGGGAGCCTTGCTCAACGGCGCTCAACTCGCGATACTCAGCACCAATATTACCATTTCGCCTCACGATTTAGCATTAGAATTGCGCCAACAACACATCACAATTTTGTTTTTAACTACGGCCTTATTTCAACAAATTGCCAGAATTTTACCTGAAGCTTTTAATTCGCTGCGCTGCTTGCTGTTTGGCGGAGAAACGGTCGATATTAGATGCGTCAAAAAAGTTATTAACCACAGGCAAACTACTAAATTAATTCACGTTTACGGGCCTACCGAAAATACAACATTTTCCGCTTATTATGAGGTGCAAGACGTACCAGAAACCGCAACATCTCTCCCCATCGGCCACCCTCTCGCCAATACGCAAATTTATCTTTTGGATGCGGAATTGCAGCCAGTGGCGATCGGCGTTGCAGGTCAATTGTACCTCGGCGGCGACGGACTCGCGCGCGGCTACCTCAACCGCCCAGATTTAACTGCTGCTGCATTCATTCCCAATCATTTTAATAATAAACCAGGTTCGCACCTTTACAAAACAGGCGATTTAGCTCGCTATCGGGTTGACGGCAACATCGAGTTTTTAGGTCGCCTTGACAATCAAGTAAAAATTCGCGGCTACCGCATCGAATTGGGAGAAATAGAAGCAGCTTTGTGCCAGCATCCACAAGTAAGCGAAGCAGCAGTAATTGTCAGAGAAGACATCCCCAGCGATAAACATTTAGCAGCTTATGTTATTCCTGACGGCATTAATAAAAAATCCGAAATTCTCAATCTCAAGTCAAGTGAATTGCGCCAATTTTTGAAAGAAAAGTTACCAGGATATATGGTTCCTGCAACTTATACAGTCTTAGAGTCACTGCCGCTGACGCCCAACGGCAAAGTAGACCGCCTGGTATTACCTCAGATAGATACAGACAGCGAGGATCTAACAGAAAATTGTGTAGAACCTCGGAATGAGCTAGAAGAGGTGCTGGGGAAAATTTGGGCTAAAGTTTTGGGAAAACAGCAAGTTAGTATCTACGATAATTTCTTTGAACTAGGCGGGCATTCCCTGCTAGCAACGCAGTTAGTTTCTCGCATCCGAGACGCTTTGCAAGTCGAATTACCAGTTAGCAATTTGTTTGAGGCCCCAACTGTGGCGAGTCTAGCCAAATATATTGAAACAGTGCGCTGGGCTACCAAAAATCAAACAACTACCAACATAATCGCAGATACTAGAGAAGAGGTGGAATTTTGAAAACAGTTGAATTTTTATCTTACCTTCGCAGTCTAGATATTAATATTTTTGTGGAAGGTTCTCGCCTGCGATGCAACGCTCCCGAAGGAATTATTACACCGGAATTGCGCGCCGAAATATCTCAGAGAAAAGCCGAAATTGTTTCATTTTTACAAGCAGTTAATCGTACTTCTAGTTTCGCTCGCGCACCGATAGTTCCTAATGTTCGGGACGGAAATCTACCGCTTTCCTTTGCACAGCAGCGCTTGTGGTTTCTCGACCAATTAGTACCGAACAATCCTTTTTATAATGTTCCCGCAGCCTTGCGCGTGACAGGCGCGCTCAATTTTCCGGCGCTGCAACAAACCTTCAATGAAATTGTGCGCCGTCACGAAGTTTTACGCACGACTTTAGCAGTGGTTGCTGACAAACCAGTGCAGAAAATAAATGCGGCTTTCCACCTGCCGATTCGTGTATTTGACTTGCGAAATTTTCCCAAACAATCTCGACAAACTGAAGCAAATCGGCTCACTGCTAAGGAAGCTCAACGCTCTTTCAATTTGTCAACTGACTTGTTGCTGCGGGTGACATTATTGCAGTTAGATGATGCCGAATATTTGCTGATGCTGAATATGCACCACATTGTCTCCGACGGTTGGTCGATCGGAGTGCTAATTCAGGAATTAGGCGCACTTTACACGGCCTTTGCGATCGCCAAACCTTCGCCTTTACCGGAGTTGTCGGTGCAGTACGCTGATTTTGCTAAATGGCAGCGCGAATGGCTGCAAGGCGATGTTTTAGAGACGCAGCTTGCTTACTGGCGGCAGCAGTTAAACGGTATTTCTATGCTAAATTTGCCTGCGGATCGGCCTCGCCCCGCAATTCAAAGTTACCGAGGAAAAAGGCTGCTTTTGCAACTACCAAAACCGCTCAGCGAGGCTTTGGAAATGTTGAGCCAGCGCCAAGGAGTGACGCTGTTTATGACAGTGCTGGCAGCTTTTCAAACGTTGCTTTACCATTACGCGCAGCAATCAGATATTGTTGTCGGTTCGCCGATCGCCAATCGCAACCTGAGCGAAATAGAAGCATTAATCGGTTTTTTTGTCAACAGTTTGGTGCTGCGTACAGATTTGTCGGGAAATCCGACTTTTCGGGAACTTTTAAACCGAGTCAAAGAGGTAGCATTAGGAGCTTACGCCCACCAAGATTTGCCGTTTGAGAAGTTAGTAGAAGAATTGCACCCCGATCGCGCGCTCAACCAAAATCCCTTATTTCAGGTAGCCTTTGCGCTGCAAAACGCCCCCGCGCAGCCGTTAGAATTGCCCGAATTAACCTTCAGCCCGCAGCAGTTAGACGTGCAAACAGCTCGGTTTGATTTAGAATTGCATTTGTGGGAGCGATCGCCCAACAGATCGGGAAGCAACGAATCGGCGAGCAACAAGCTGTGGGTTGACACTTCCGAAGGCATTAGCGGCATGATGATTTACAGCGCCGATTTATTCGATGAAGCTACGATTTCCCGAATGATAGCGCATTTTCAAACCTTGTTAGAAAGTATTGTCGCAAATCCCGAACAGCGCATCGCCAACTTGCAATATATGAGCCAGCAAGAGCGCGATAAATTGTTAGTTGAATGCAACCAAACTGCGGTTAATTATCCGCAAAGTTTGTGCGTGCACCAGCTTTTTGAACTTCACGCAAAGCAAGCGCCGGATGCAGTGGCGCTGGTATTTAGAGATGAGCAAATCACATACCGAGAGCTAAATCTCCGCAGCAACCAACTAGCACGTTACCTGCAAAAAATTGGGGTGGGGGCGGAAGTTTTAGTCGGGCTTTGCGTAGAGCGATCGATCGATCTGATTGTGGGGATGTTGGGTATCCTGAAAGCGGGAGGAGCTGATCTGATTTTAGATCCGAGCTATCCTGTTGAGCGATCGCACTTTACGATCGAAGATGCTCAATTATCTGTGTTGTTAACTCAGCAGCAATGGGTAAACGATTTGCGTGAAGCGAAGCTATCCCGCAGGGAATCGCCCAATTTACAGATAGTTTGTTTAGACACAGACTGGGCGATGATTTCCCAAGAAATCGCCGACAATCCCACCAGCGCCGCCACAGCCGAAAATCGGGCTTACGCGATTTACACCTCCGGCTCCACCGGAAAGCCGAAAGGAGTGGAAATTGAGCACGGGAGCCTGTTAAATCTCGTTTTTTGGCATCAAAGAGAGTTTGGAGTCTCAGCGGGCGATCGGGCTACGCAAATTGCTGCGATCGGCTTTGATGCTTTCGGGTGGGAAATTTGGCCGTATCTCGCCGCCGGAGCCAGCATCTACTTTCCCGAAGATGACATCCGGCGAAATCCTGAAAAACTGCAAAACTGGTTAATCTCAAAATCAATTACAATTAGCTTTTTACCAACACCCTTAGCCGATCGCATTTTGCAATTAGATTGGCCTCCAACAACAGCATTGCGAATCATGCTCACAGGCGGCGAAAAACTGCAACAACATCCTCTCAAATCCCATCCATTTAAACTCGTAAATAACTACGGCCCCACCGAAAACACTGTCGTCACAACCTCCGCTGATATTCCCGCAGCAGAGCCAGACATCGCCCCCACAATTGGCCGCCCCATTGCTAACACTCAAGTCTACATATTAGACAAATATTTGCAACCCGTACCCGCAGGCGTTGTCGGCGAATTGTACATCGGCGGAAACGGACTCGCTCGCGGCTACCTCAACCGCCCCGATTTAACCGCAGCCAGCTTTATTCCCAATCCTTTTCAACCAAATTCAAGCCAGCGAATTTACAAAACTGGCGACTTAGTGCGCTACCTATCCGACTACAACCTAGAATTTTTAGGGCGCATTGACGAACAAGTAAAAATTCGCGGTTTCCGCATCGAATTAGGAGAAATCGAAACAGTATTAACTCAACATCCGGCAGTGCAGCAAACTGTAACCACAACTTCGGAAGATGCAGAAGGAAATAAACGTTTAATAGCTTATATCGCCCTGAATGCAGAATATAGCAGTACCAGCGAAACCAACCAGATCGTGCAATTGCAAGAAGAACAGATTTTGCAGTGGCAAATGCTCTACAATGAAACCTACAATCAACCTGTCGCAGAGTCCGATCCAACCTTCAATATTGTCGGCTGGAATAGCAGTTACACCAATCAACCAATCCCTGCAGAACAGGTGCGCGACTGGGCGAACAATCAAGCCGCCCAAATTTTAGCTTTGCAGCCGCAGCGAGTCTTAGAAATTGGGTGCGGCACAGGCTTGATGCTGTTTCAAATCGCGCCTCACTGCACTCGATATTGCGCCACAGATTTTTCACCCATTTCGCTCAATTACATTCAGCAGCACTTAGCAAATCAACAGTTAGCTAATGTAACGCTGGTTCAGAAAATGGCGGCTGACTTTGAAGGAATAGAAACAGCCGATTTTGACGCGGTAATTCTCAACTCAGTCGTGCAATATTTCCCGAATATCGACTATCTCGTGCAGGTGCTAGAAGGTGCCGTGCAAGCAACTGCTCCCGGCGGCTTTATATTCATAGGAGATGTACGCAGCTTGCCGCTTTTGGCAGCTTTCCACACTGCGGTACAACTCTATCAAGCCGAACCTGCTCTCGCTGGCGAACAGTTGCAGCAGCGAGTAAAAATGCAAATTTTTCAAGAAACAGAATTAGTTATCGAGCCAGATTTTTTTAGCGCGTTAAAGCACCGCTTTCCGCAGATTAAAAGCGTAGAAATTCAATTAATTCGCGGCAGTTACCACAACGAGTTAACTCAGTTTCGCTACAATGCAATTCTGCATCTTGCGTCTGAAACAGCACGCCCAAAATCATCGCCAAAAGGGGAGTGGGGCGCAGAAAAACGGCTGGATTGGTCGGCTGAAAATCAGAAGCTGACTGTTACCAAGGTGCAACAAATATTATTGGAAAATCAACTCGATGTTTTAAGAATTGCTCATGTGCCTAATGCGCGGGTAACGGCAGCAGTTAAGGCGGCAGAATTGCTGTCTGTTGTCGATAAAATTCCCACAGCAGGTCAGTTGCAGAAAGCCGTGGAAAAACTCGATGATTTAGGAGTAGATCCCGAAGCGTGGTATGATTTGGAAGTTCCGTATAATGTTAATATTAGTTGGTCTAATTCCGACAGTCAAGGGCGCTACGATGTAGTGTTTTCGCGGGGCAAAACCAGAGATTTTGTGCGAGAAATCAGAGGCGATAAGTTGCGTCCTTGGCGCTTTTATGCTAACAATCCCTTACAAGCTAAAGCAGCACGGAAATTAGTACCGCAGTTGCAGGCTTATCTAGCAGAAAAACTGCCGGAATATATGATTCCGTCGGCTTTTGTGGTGCTGGAGTCGCTACCGGTGACGGCTAACGGAAAGGTCGATCGCCTCGCTTTGCCCGCACCGGAGCCGGTTAAGTTAGAATTAGCTGGCGGTTATGTTGCGCCTCAGACTTCTGTTGAGGAAGTTTTAGTAAAAATTTGGGCTGAGGTTTTGGGGATAAAGCGAGTGGGTATCCGCGACAATTTCTTTGAATTGGGAGGCCATTCGCTGCTGGCGACTCAGCTTGTTTCTAGAGTGCGAGATGCTTTCGGCATAGAGTTGCTTTTGCGGAGCGTTTTTGAAGCACCGACAATCGCAGAATTGTCTGAGGTTGTTGAGAGTTTAAAGAATAAGAATGCTAAACTTAAAGTACCAGCCTTAGTTCCCGTCTCTCGCGAGAGCCGCAGGCTCAAATTATCATCCCTCAACCAAGAAAGTAAAGATAGATGATGAAAACTCTATTGTCCTTTTAAAAAATACACCCAATGAGTTCATACGCTTTCTGGAACAATAAAGGTGGTGTCGGCAAGAGCTTCCTTTGCTTTGTCGCTGCTTCTGAATATGCTCACAGTCACCCCGATACAGATGTCTACGTAATTGACCTATGTCCGCAGGCGAATGTGTCAGAAACTCTATTGGGTGGGTATCTCACTAGCCCAAATGCAATACGTTCTTTGAACACTAAAACTCCGCGTGCGACGGTAGCGGGATACCTTGAAGCACGCCTGAACTCCCCTTTTAAAATGATTGAAGACGTATCACCCTACCTGTGTGAACCTAAACACTTCAATCCGAACATACCAGAAAATTTGAGGCTCGTATGTGGGGACAATCTCCTCGAAATAATCTCTGAAGCAATCCGACAGACATCCCAACTTTCGATACCAATTGATGCTTGGAAACAGGTATTAACTTGGGTACAGGATCTGACAGTTGCTCTCCGTAAACAAAGTGGTGATCGAGACACCCTCTTCGTCATTGACTGTAACCCTAGTTTTGCGATTTATACACAGCTTGCTTTAGTTGCGGCAGAAGGCGTTGTTGTGCCATTTACAGCCGATGACAGTTCGCGTCGTGCCATAGAGAATGTCGTTGCACTTCTCTATGGTATCACCGATGAACATACAGCACCATACGCACGAATCAGCTTTGCAAAACGTGCCAAGGAAGATGGTGTACCTGTACCAAAGTTACATACATTCGTGAGCAACCGGATGACTTTGTACGAAGGAAAAGCGAGCAAGGCATTTAAAGCTGTAAATAAAACTATTAAGCAGACGATGGATGATATATACAACAAGCATCGTCATATTTTTGCAAACCCTAAAGAATCCCCAAGTAGCACCTTTATTGAAATCCCCGATTATCACAGTGCCTGTGTTGTCGCTGCTACAACTGGTACACCCTTACATAAGTTAAAACCTGGTCCCAAGAACATCGCAGGTGAGCGGGTGCAATTGAATCCAGACCCACTGAAAAAATACCGGGATGCACTCGAACAGTTCGTGAATTGTCTTTAGGAAATCGCCGTGCCGTCACCAGCAGCATTGAAGTACAAAACAGCGTCCAACACGGCTAGAACACTTCGCGAAACAGCTACAGATCCCCGCTTGCAACCAATATCGCGCAGTAAAACTCAAGTCTACTATCACTCCGCTCTAGCCGCATTCGTTGCTGCATGGGATGCTTACATAAACCAACTCGTTCGTAATTTTTTCGAGGCAACTGCAAATCCTTTAGAGCCAAAATTTCATGCTGTACACTCGATTGCTAGAGATACGGCGGAGCGCGCACTTGAAAGATTTAATACACCAAACGCGGAGAACACGCGAAACCTTCTGATTCAAAACACGGGCTACGATCCTATTGGTGATTGGGTTTGGCCTGCAAGAAGCCTGAGCGGATTAGCCGTTCGGCAGAGGCTAAATGAGATTCTGAAAGTGAGGCACAGTTTTGCACATGGTTTTGCTATTCCCGCGTTTTCTTGGACTCAAACAGCAACCGGAAAAGTTCGGCTTACGGCTAAAGCGATAGACGATGTTGATGTGTTTTTTACACATCTTGTGAATGTTACCGACCTCGGCATGAAGCAGCATATCGAAATGAGTTATAGTCTAGTATTGCCTTGGTAAAGATTTGAATCAAAGAGATGAAATCTTCTCTGTGTAATAGTTATAGCCTAGTTTGTTTGCGCTTTCCTTTGATGCTTGCCTGAGAATTTGATATGACTCATTATCTTTCCGACAATTCCCTCCCGGCTGGTGAAGAAAAGCTTACTCTTCCCGAAGAAACAGAAGTTTTTGTATTCCCCGCCTCGTTTGCTCAGCAGCGGCTGTGGTTCCTCAATCAATTAGCACCGGACAATCCTTTTTACAATGTTTCAACGGCACTTTGCTTAACAGGTTCTCTCAATTTAATCGCCTTAGAGCAAACTTTTAACGAAATTGTGCAGCGGCACGAAAGTTTGCGTACTACTTTTGCGATGTTTGAGGGGGAATTGGTACAAATTATCGATCCGATTTTCACGGTATCTTTCACTACAATTGACTTACAAAATATCTCGCCCACTCAGCAGGAAACCGCAGCGCTGCAACTCGCTACCGATGCCGCACAAAGTCCTTTCGATTTAGCCGCCGGGCCGTTATTCAAAGTAACGCTGCTACAACTGGGGGAAACCGAACATATTTTGTTGCTGAATTTGCATCATATTGTGGCTGATGGTTGGTCGATTGGAGTGCTAATTCGAGAGTTGGGAACGCTCTACACGGCTTTTGTAAATAACGGGCGATCGCCCCTCGCACCACTGCCTTTGCAGTACGCCGACTTTGCAGAATGGCAGCACCAATATTTGCAGGGCGAAGTATTAGCAAACCAGTTAGTTTATTGGCGCGAGCAGTTAAAAGGAATTACCGCACTCAATCTACCGACAGACAAGCAAAGGCCGGCGGTTCCCTCCTACCGGGGCGCTAAACACTTCATCACCCTATCTCCAGCTTTAAGTAACTCACTAAAGTCATTGAGCCAGCAAGAAAATGCGACTTTATTTATTACTTTGCTCGCTGCTTTTCAAACTTTGCTGTACCGCTATACAGGACAAGCAGATATTGCAGTAGGAACGCCGATCGCCAATCGCAACCGAAGCGAAATAGAAGCATTAATCGGTTTTTTTGTCAACAGTTTGGTGCTGCGCGCCGATTTATCGGGAAACCCCACGTTTTTGGAACTATTGCATCGGGTAAAAAACGTGGCAATTGCAGCCTACGCCCACCAAGATTTGCCCTTCGAGAAGCTGGTGGAGGAATTGCACCCCGATCGCGAGTTGAGCCGCAATCCCCTGTTTCAAGTTAGTTTTAGCCTGCAAAACACTCCTGTAGCAGCGCTAGAATTGCCGGGAATCGCTTTTAGGGCGATTCCCTACGGGATAGCTACGCTTCACGACTTTGACAGCGGAAGCGCCAAGCTGGATTTAGAGTGCAACTTGTGGGAAGATGCAGGAAGCATTCACGGGCAATTTATCTACAGTACGGACTTATTCGATCGCGCCACAATTGCGCGGATGGCGGGACATTTCCAAACGCTGCTAGAAGCCATTGTTGCTAATCCCAAACAGCGCCTCAGCGACTTGGCTTTGCTGACAGCGCCAGAATCCCAGCAATTATTAATTGATTGGAATGACACTCAGAGAGATTATCCGCGAAACCAGTGTTTCCCGCAGCTATTTGCAGAGCGAGTCGCGCGCGAGCCCGATGCTATCGCCGCCGTCTTTGAAAACCAGCAATTAACCTACCGCCAACTCAACAGCCGAGCCAATCAACTCGCACGTTACTTGCAGCAATTGGGAGCAAAACCAGAAGTTTTAGTGGGGCTTTGTGTCGAACGTTCTTTAGAGGCGATCGTCGGAATTTTAGGCATTATCAAAGCAGGCGCAGCGTATCTCCCTTTAGATCCAAATTATCCTCAACAGCGCCTCAACTTCATGTTAGAAGATGCTGGCGTGTCGATTTTGGTAACTCAGCAGCACTTAGCAAAAAACTTAACTGCGCCGGAATGTGCAGTAGTTTGTGTGGACTCCGACAGAGAAATTATCGCCCGACAAAGCCCTGCCAACTTAACTTTAAATATCGTACCAGAAAACCTGGCTTATGTAATTTACACATCCGGTTCAACCGGAAAACCCAAAGGTGTTTTAATCGAACACCGCGGACTTTACAATTTAGCTTTAGCTCAAATTGAAGCTTTTAAATTAAACTCAAATCACCGCGTTTTGCAATTCGCTTCCCTGAGTTTTGATGCTTCAATTTTTGAGATTGTCATGGCCTTGGGAAGCGGAGCAACACTTTACTGTGCCCGGAAAGAATCTTTGTTACCCGGACAAACATTAATCCATTTTTTGCAGGACAATGCTATTACCCACGCTACCTTCCCGCCTTCGCTGCTAGCTGTGCTTCCAAGCGCCGAACTTAGAGCACTGCAAACAATTATATGTGCTGGCGAATCCTGTTCCCAGGATGTGGTAAAACGCTGGGCTTCTGGGCGCAGGTTTTTTAATGCTTACGGCCCTACAGAGGCGACTGTGTGGTCGAGTTTTGCCGAAATTGGCGATGAACTGCGGGATAGCTTCGCTTCACGGCAAAAACCGCCAATCGGCCGCCCAATTGC
>Ga0105047_10003372_pt1 | contig 28160 bp, 22 predicted proteins | sample MAT04_FD_78384 | JGI IMG/M metagenome (GOLD analysis project Ga0105047, IMG submission 78384) | Freshwater microbial communities from Lake Fryxell liftoff mats and glacier meltwater in Antarctica - MAT-04 (megahit assembly) | ecosystem: Environmental > Aquatic > Freshwater > Ice > Liftoff... | reverse complement strand
GGCGCAGGTTGAAAAGCCTTCCAGTTCAACGCCGCCGCAGCAGTTTTCGATAACCGACTGCAGCGCTCCGGACCCTTAGCCTCGTCCGTTCCTGAATTGCGGGCGGGCTTTTGCGAAACGCCGGCCGTCAGTCCCGCAAGCCTGCCGCGGTTCAGTGATCCGACAGCCCCCGGCAAACCGTGCAAGGGGCCCGCGCCCGGTCGCCAAAGCCTTGCGCTGGTCGGCCCGGTTTTTCCGCATTGCGTTTTGGAATTGCCGCCGTGTGAACCCCAAGGCCGGTGCGTCCGCGGCAGCGCCCTCCGAGGGGGCTCGATGCCCCTAAGGAGGGCCTCCCCGTGGTTGCATCCCGACCCGAGGCATGACAGCCTGTCGGCGCCTGCTTTAGCCTGCCCGCCCGCCTCCGCCCGCCCGCCACCCAAGGACCATTACGACCATGGCCCCGCCTCCCTCACCGCCCGATCCCGGGCTTCTTGCGCTTGAAGAGCGTGTCGCCCACCTGCAGCGGATGGTCGAAGACATCTCCGACGTGGTGGCGCGGCAAGCGCGCGAAGTTGACCGGCTGACGCGCCTGACCGGCCTTTTGCTGGAACGCGAGGCGGAACGGGAGACCGGGTTCATCTCCCCCGCCGCCAACCAGAAACCGCCGCATTGGTAATGCCTTGCGCCTGACATTCGTCCTTGTGGTGATCGCCATGGCGCTGCAGGGGGCGTTTCTTGCGCTGACGCTTGTCCTGCCGCTGTGGCTCCATGACGACCCGGCCCGCGCGGCAGTCGATCTGCGTCAGGACTGGTGGCAGATGAGCGGGTTTCCGTTTCTGATGACCGGAGTTCTGGTGGCCCTGCCCCTGCTTGCCCTGCAGGCCCCACGCGAGCCCTCGCGCAAAGTGTTGCGCGCCGGTAGCACCGCCTATGTGCTTGCGGTCCTGGGGCAGGTGAGCATGCTGGTCCTCCTTTCGCAAGAAATGCGGCTGGTGGCCCTGACGGGCGCCGGAGCCTGGCTGCCGGGTCTGGGGGCCTTTGGGTCTTGGCTCTTGACCCTGAGCCTGATCCTCATGGCGCGCCGTCAGACCAACATGGCCCGCCTGGCCGCGGGTGATGGCCCGTCGAGCGCATGATGCCAGGCCCGGCCAGGCTGTTGCGTGGCGCGGCCAGCGCAACCGACGCGGGACTGATCCTCGATCACCCGGCCAGTCGACCGACTTGCCACCAGAGCGAGCACCTGACCGGCATGGTGTCGGATGTGGTGTTGGCATGATCCGCCAAAGCCACGAAAGCCGCCCCAACCCGCGACCTCCGGGGCGGCAGGTCGATCTGGTGGCGCTTGCGGTTACGCTTGTCCTCGGCGGCCTTGGCGGTCTTGCGGCCCATGCGCTCGGGCTGCCGCTTGGCTATCTTCTGGGATCGCTGCTTGTGACCGGCGGCATTGCCGCTGCGGGCTTTCGGCCGTTTGGCAAGCCCGTTACCCTGCCCGCGCGCTTGCGCTTTTCCTTTGTGCCGGTGATCGGCGTGGCCATCGGTGGTGCCTTTACCCCCGAGGTTGCGCGGCAGGCGATCGGCTGGGGCCCGTCCCTGCTCGCGCTATGCCTGTTCGTGCCCCTGGCCCATGCCCTGGGCTATGCCCTGTTCCGTGTTGGCGGTCTTTCCGCGCGCGATGCGCTGTTCGGCGCCATCCCCGGCGGGCTGATCGAAAGCGTGCAACTGGCCGAAGAGGCGGGCGCCGATGTGCGGCTGGTGACCCTGCTGCAGACGCTGCGCCTGATCGGCACGATCATCGCCGTGCCGATCCTGTTTCGCCTGCTGACCGGACATGCCGTAGGCTCGGCCGCGGGGGTCCAGATCACCGGCGCCTCGGTCACTCTTGGGCTGTCCGGAATCCTCATCCTGATCGCCACCGGCCTTGCGGGCGTGGCAGCCGGGCGTCTGCTGCGGCTGCCGGGGTGGATCATCACCGGCCCGCTCCTCGCCTCGGCCGCGGCCCATGGCCTCGGGTTGGTTGAGGGTGTCCCGCCGGGTTGGCTGATCGCGGTGACGCAAGTGATCCTCGGGACCGGCCTTGGCGCGCGTTTCACCGGGGCTGACCCTGCGGCCCTGCGTCGTGCTGCGAGCCTTGCGCTGGTGAATGGCGCATTTGCCCTGCTGCTGGCGCTAGCCTTCGCGCTGATCCTGCATGCTTTGGTTGGGGAGCCGGTGGCCGCCGTCTTCCTCGCCTTTGCGCCGGGCGGGCTTGCCGAGATGAGCCTTGTGGCCCTGAGCCTGCAGATCAGCGTGATCTATGTAACTGCCCACCATGTCTTGCGGATCGTGCTGGCAGTTACACTGGCAAGACTCGCGGCGCTGTGGGTCGGGGTCGCGCGTTTCCCCTGAGGCTTGGACCCCTGCAATCCCCGAAAGGGACGAGGCAACAATGCCATGAAAACAAGCTAGAGAGTGGACGCGCCACTTTCAATCCTTTCGCAAGGGGCTGCAGGGACGGCAAACCGGGTTTTTCTTCAAGACGAGATGCGCCGTTTGCGGTGTTTTGGCCAAAGCCGAACCCGGCCCGCCTGGAGGATCAGATGATGACAAAGGCGCCCCTCTTTGCAGTGAGTTTCCGTGGCGGCGATGGCAGCCAATGGCGGGTCAGCGCGATGACCTGCGTGGCGGGGGAGCCGCTGGCGCCGGTGTCAGGCATGAATATCGTGGCCTCGCATCTGACCGGATCTGCGTCATGGCCTTGGGTGTTGCGCGGAACCGCAGGGCATGTGCGCTATACAAAACAGCTGGAGGTTCAGGACCCGGTTGCGCGCAAGCCGGAACCTGGACGCGCCGGGGCGACGTCGGCGGCGCTTATCCCGATCCGCAAGACGGATGCGTGGTGGTTGCTGGCTCAGGATGAGCGACGCCAGATCATGGAAGAGGATTCGCATCACATCGCGCAAAGCATGAAGTATCTGCCCGCCATTGCACGCAGACTCTATCATAGCCGGGACTTGGGAGAACCGTTTGATTTCCTGACATGGTTCGAGTTTGCGCCCGAACATTCAGGCCTGTTCGATGCGCTGGTGGCGGGGCTGCGCGCAACGCGGGAGTGGGATTTCGTCGACCGGGAAGTGGACATCAGGCTTGCGTGCGCCTGAAGAGCGAGGCGAAACCCGTTAGCCCGGCTCAGATTTCTTCGACCATCACGACGCCGCTGATCGCCTTGATCGCCCCCTTCACCGGGGGCGTCACCGGATAGGCCTGCGGCAACGTCACCTCGATCTCGCGCCCCGCGGCATCAGGCAGGCACAGGGTCACCTGCGCATGGGGCCGCCCCTCCAGCCGCGACAGCAGCGCCGCGAGTGACGGCACAGCCTCCACCCGGTCAAGGTAGATGCGGAACGCCCCTGCCCCCGCCGCTTCGGCCGCCACGTCAATCGGCTGCACGGCATTGGCCAGAAGCTTCAGCGTCTCGCCTTCCAGTTCCGCCTTCACGGTCAGCACAACCTTCTGCCCCGGCTCCAGCAAATCCCGCGCGGCCTCCAGCGTGTCGGAAAAGACCGTCACCTCGTAAAGCCCCGTCGGATCCGACAGGCTGACAAAGGCAAAGCGGTTGCCACGCGCCGATTTCCGCTCCTGCTTGGCCGAAACCGCCCCGGCGATCTTGCCGATCAGCGGTCCGCGTTCGGCCATCGCGGTGATTTCGGCCAGCGTCTTTACATCCTTGCGCCGCAGGGACGGCATGTAGTCGTCCAAGGGATGGCCCGAGAGGTAAAAGCCGACGGCCATATGCTCCTCGGCCAGCCGCTCGACCGCCAGCCAGTCGTCGCGAAACGGCAGGCGCGGCTCGGGGATATCCGCTCCGCTGTCGCCAAAGAGCGAGACCTGCGAGGACCCCTTCGCCTCGTGGATCGCGGCAGACCAGGCCACCAGCGGATCAAGCGCCTCGAACACCCGGGCACGGTTCGCATCCAGCACGTCAAAGGTCCCGGCGCGCGCCAGCATCTCCAGCGGGCGTTTGCCCAACCGCTTCAGATCCACCCGGCGCGCGAAGTCAAACAGCGTGGAAAAGGGCTTTTCGCCCCGTGCCCGCACGATCATCTGCATCGCCTCAATGCCCACGTTCTTCAACGCGCCAAGCGCATAGACCACAGCGCCTTCCCGCACGGTGAAAGTGGCCAGCGAGGCATTGACGCAAGGTGCCACCGTCTTCAGCCCCAGCTTGTCCACCTCGCGTTTGTAGACGGCAAGCTTGTCGGTCAGGTGGATGTCGCAGTTCATCACCGCGGCCATGAATTCGACCGGGTGGTTGGCCTTCAGGTACGCGGTCTGGTAGCTCACGACCGCATAGGCGGCAGCGTGGCTCTTGTTGAAACCGTAGTTGGCGAATTTCTCTAGCAAATCAAATACTTCGCCCGCCTTTCCCGCATCCACCCCATGTGTGGCCGCAGCCCCCACGATGAACTTCGGGCGCTCTTTCGCCATCTCCTCGGCAATCTTCTTGCCCATGGCGCGGCGCAGCAGATCCGCCCCGCCGAGCGAGTAACCCGCCATAACCTGGGCGATTTCCATCACCTGTTCCTGATAGACGATGATGCCTTGGGTCTCGGCCAGAATATGGTCGATGGTGGGATGGATCGAACCAAGGTCCCGCAGCCCATTCTTCACCTCGCAATAGGTCGGGATGTTCTCCATCGGCCCGGGGCGATAGAGCGCGACCAAAGCCACGATATCCTCGATGCAGGTCGGCTTCATCCGCCTGAGCGCATCCATCATGCCCGAGCTTTCCACCTGGAACACTGCAACCGTCTTGGCCGCCGCGTAAAGCTCATAGCTCGCCCTGTCGTCCAGCGGGATCAGGTTGATGTCAAACGCGACCCCCCGCAGGGCCAGAAGCTCCATCGCGTTCTGGATCGCCGTCAGCGTCTTCAGCCCCAGAAAGTCGAATTTGACAAGGCCCGCTGCCTCCACCCATTTCATGTTGAACTGGGTGGCAGGCATGTCCGAGCGTGGATCCTGATAGAGCGGCACCAGCTCATCCAGCGGCCGGTCGCCGATCACCACCCCCGCCGCATGGGTCGAGGCATTGCGCAGCAAGCCCTCGATCTGTTGGCCATAGTTCAGCAGCCGCGCCACAACCTCTTCCCTGGCCGCTTCGCGCAGGCGTGGCTCATCCGCCAGCGCCTTGGTGATCGAGACCGGCTTGACCCCCTCCAGCGGGATCATCTTCGACAGCCGGTCCACTTGCCCGTAGGGCATCTGCAGCACCCGCCCCACATCCCGCACGGCAGCCTTCGACAAAAGCGCGCCAAAGGTGATGATCTGGCCCACCCGGTCACGGCCATAGCGATCCTGCACGTACCGGATCACCTCCTCACGCCGGTCCATGCAGAAGTCGATGTCGAAGTCGGGCATGCTGACGCGCTCGGGGTTCAGGAATCGTTCGAACAAGAGCTTGTAGCGCAAGGGATCAAGGTCGGTGATCGTCAGCGCATAGGCCACCAGTGACCCCGCCCCCGAGCCGCGGCCCGGACCCACGGGGATGCCCTCCTTCTTGGCCCATTTGATGAAATCGGCCACGATCAGGAAATAGCCGGGAAAGCCCATCTGCTCGATGATCTTCAGCTCGAACTCCAGCCGCGCGTCATACTCCGTCACCGACACCGCGTGCGGGATCACCTTCAGCCGCGCGGCCAACCCTTCGCGCGCCTGACGGCGCAACTCCTCCACCTCGTCATCGGCAAAGCGCGGCAGGATCGGCTTGCGCTTGTAAGCGGCAAAGGCACAGCGGCGGGCGATTTCGACGGTGTTATCCAGCGCCTCGGGAAGGTCGGCGAACAGGGCCGCCATTTCCGCCTCGGACTTGAAATAGTGCTGTGGGGTCAGGCGGCGGCGTGGCTGGCTCTGATCGACATAGGTGCCTTCGGCGATACACAAAAGCGCGTCATGCGCCTCATACATTGAGGCTTTCGGGAAATAGACATCGTTCGTGGCCACCAGCGGCAGCCCCATCTCATAGGCCGTCTCGACGAGCCAGCGCTCTGACGCAGCCTCGGCCTCGGGCAGCCGACCACCCTCCACCGGGTGCCGCTGCAGCTCGATGTAAAGCCGGTCACCGAACCCCGCCGCCAGCGCCTCCATCAAAGTACGCGCCCGCGTCGCCTGTCCCGCCCCCAGAAACCGCCCGAACGGCCCCTCTGGTCCTCCGGTCAGGCAGATCAGCCCCCCGGCGTGGGCAAATAGCTCCGCCAGCGTGACCTGCGGCAGCTGCCCGCCCTTGTCGATGTAGAGGGCCGAGTTCAGTTTCATCAGGTTCATGTAGCCCGCCTCGGACTGCGCCAGCAGCACCACCGGCGCGGGCGCGCGCACCCGCTCCCCCGGGCCCGCCGGGTCATGGGCGAGGCTGATCTGGCAGCCGACAATCGGCTGCACCCCGGCCCCGAGCGCAGTCACGGAAAACTCCAGAGCTGCAAACATGTTGTTCGTATCTGTGACCGCCACTGCAGGCATTCCTGCCGCCTTGCACAGATCGACGAGCTTCTTCACCGGCACGGCGCCTTCCAGCAGCGAATGCTCGGTATGGACGCGCAGATGGATGAATCGGGGGGCTGAGGACATCGCACCAGCCTAGCCCATCGCGCCGCCCGCGGAAACCCGCGCCCCTCCACCTGCCACTTCTTTCGGCAAAAGATGAAACTGCTTCCACAAATCCGGCAAAGCAATGTCTTGCCATGTGGCGCCGGTGCGGGCTTCATGGTCTTTAGCAACAAGGGCGAAACGCCCGGGGGTGCAGGACCCGCCTTCCGCCGCATCGGGTGGCCCTGCAAATCGCCTCGAACGGGGAGACCGCGGCAGGTAATGGCATGACGGAGATCGCGTTTCTCCTCAACGGCACGCCGGTGCGCATCAGCGACGCCGCCCCCACCCGCACGGTCCTTGACTGGCTGCGCGAAGAGGCGGGCCTTCCCGGCACCAAGGAGGGTTGCAATGAGGGCGACTGCGGCGCCTGCACGGTGATGGTCACTGATGCGACAGGCGCCCGCGCGCTCAACGCCTGCATCCTCTTTCTGCCGCAGATCGCAGGCAAGGCGATCCGCACGGTGGAAGGCATCGCAGGCCCCGATGGCACGCTCCATCCGGTGCAGATCGCGATGGTCGCCCACCATGGCAGCCAATGCGGCTTCTGCACCCCGGGCTTTGTCGTCTCGATGGCCGTGGCCCACCTCAACGGCCGCACCGATCATGACGACCAGCTTGCGGGGAACCTGTGCCGCTGCACCGGCTACGCCCCGATCATCCGCGCCGCCGAGGCCGCAGCCTCCGCTGCGATACCGGCCTGGATGCACGACGACCGCTCTTTCAGTTTGGCGCAACCATCCTCGGGGGGCGGGCAGGCGCTGTCTGTCCGAAGGCGGGCAGACACCCCCTCTCGCGCGCTCAACCCGCAAACCGGCGACCAACTGGCGAGTTGGTACGCCGAAAACCCCGGTGCCACGCTGATCGCGGGCGCCACTGACGTGGGCCTGTGGGTTACCAAAGAGTTGCGCGACCTTGCCTCGGTGGCCTTCCTGAACTCCGTCACAGATCTGCAGCAGATCGAACGGCAAGGCGATACCGTGCGCATCGGCGCGGGCGTCACGCTCTCGGCCCTGTGGGAGGCGATGATTCCCCTGCATCCCTCGTTTGCCGAGCTTTTGCGCCGATATGCCTCGGTCCAGGTGCGCAATGCGGCCACCATTGGCGGCAACATTGCCAATGGCAGCCCGATCGGTGACGGCCCACCGGCGCTCATTGCACTTGGCGCCACGCTGCACCTGCGCCAAGGTGACGCGCGGCGCGCGATGCCGCTTGAGGATTTCTTTCTGGACTACCGCCGTCAGGACCGCGCCCCTGGCGAATTCGTCGAGACCGTGACGATCCCTGCAACCGCCACGGCGTTGCGCTGCTACAAAATCTCCAAGCGCTTTGACCAGGACATCTCGGCCGTCTGCGGCTGCTTCAACGTCACGGTTGCAGGCGGCACGGTCACCGGCGCACGGATCGCCTTTGGCGGCATGGCAGGCATTCCGAAACGGGCGCGCCTTGCCGAGGCTGCCCTGCTGGGCCAGCCCTGGACCCTGATTGCCGCCAAAGCCGCGGCTGCGGCGATGAGCGCCGACTTCACACCCCTCAGCGACATGCGCGCTTCGTCCACCTACCGGATGCTCAGCGCGCAGAACCTGATGCTGCGGTATTTCCACGACCTGCACGGCATTCCTGTCTCGGTTTTGGAGGTAGAGCCGTGACCGCCCTTCCGCTGCCGCATGACTCCGGCCCGCTGCACGTGACGGGTGCCGCCCGCTATGTCGACGACATTCCCTTGCCCGGTCAGGCGTTGCATCTCGCCTTTGCCACGTCGACGCTGGCGCATGGCGAAATCACGGCGCTGGAACTTGCCGCCGCCCGTGCAGCACCGGGGGTGATTGCAGTCTGGGGAGCGGCCGATCTGGTACCGATGCCCGACTGCTCGCCCGCCGCCCATGACGAGCCGTTGCTGGCCGTGGGGCGCATCCACTACCACGGCCAGCCCCTCGCGCTGATCATCGCAGAAAGCCACCTTGCGGCGCGCAAGGCGGCACGGCTGGTCATGGCGAAAGCCATCGCCCTGCCCGCGGTTTTGACAGTGGACGAGGCCCTCGCCGCCAACAGCCGGTTCGAGCAGGGTCCGGTGATCTGGTCCCGTGGCGACGCCGCCGCCGCCATCGCCCGCGCCCCCCATGTGGTGGAGGCCGATTTCGAGGTTGGCGGTCAGGAGCATTTCTATCTCGAAGGCCAGGTCGCCGCCGCGGTCCCGCTGGAAGGGGGGGAGATGCTCATCCACTCCTCCACCCAGCATCCGACGGAAATCCAGCACAAGGTGGCCCATGCGCTGGATCTGCCGATGAGCATGGTGCGGGTTGAGGTGCGGCGGATGGGTGGCGGATTTGGTGGCAAGGAGAGCCAGGGCAACGCGCTGGCCATCGCCTGCGCGCTGGCCGCCCGCGCGACCGGGCGCCCCTGCAAGATGCGCTATGACCGCGACGATGACATGATGATCACCGGCAAGCGCCATGACCTGCGGATCCGCTACTGTGCAGGCTTTGATGCCACGGGCCGGGTCTTGGGGCTGGAATTCACCCATCTGATGCGCTGCGGCTGGAGCCAGGATCTGAGCCTGCCGGTCGCGGACCGCGCGATGCTGCATGCCGACAACTGCTACCACCTTGCCGACATCCGCATCGAAAGCCACCGGCTGAAGACCAACACCCAGAGCGCCACTGCCTTTCGCGGCTTTGGCGGACCGCAGGGGATGGTGGGGATCGAGCGGGTGATGGACCATGTGGCCTTTGCCCTTGGGCGTGATCCGCTGGAGGTGCGGCGGGTGAATTTCTACGCCGCCTCGCGCGCCGCTCTTTCGGCCCCCGATGGCGGACCGCCCAAGGATACCTCGCCGGTCGCAGAAGAAATCAGGCAAGACCCGAACATCTCGGACGTGGATCTTTCCTCGCGCGGGGCAAAGCCGGACCGGCCGGCCGCTTCCGCGCTGCCTTCGGCCAGGGGAGGCGTGCAGACCACACCCTACCACATGCCAGTGGAAGATTTCATCGGGCACGAACTTGTGGCCGAACTGGAGCTGACCAGTGGGTACGCCACGCGGCGGGCAGAGATTGCGGCTTGGAATGCCACGAGCCCGGTGTTGAAGCGTGGCGTTGCACTGACGCCTGTGAAGTTCGGGATTTCCTTCACACTGACGCATCTGAACCAGGCAGGGGCCTTGGTCCATGTCTATCAGGATGGCTCGATCCAGCTGAACCACGGCGGGACCGAGATGGGACAGGGGCTTTTCCAAAAGGTGGCGCAAGTGACCGCAGGGGTGTTCGGCGTAAGCCCGGGTCAGGTGCGCATCACCGCGACGGATACGGCAAAGGTGCCGAATACCAGCGCCACCGCTGCAAGTTCCGGGGCGGATCTGAACGGAATGGCGGCGCGCGTGGCGGCCGAGACGATCCGGGCGCGGCTGGCGGAATTCATTGCCGGAAAGCATCAGGCTAGACCCGATACCGTGCGCTTTGCAGGCGGCGAAGTGCGGGTCGCGGGGGAAAGCTACGGCTTTGCGCAGGTGGTAGCCTGGGCCTATCAGGCGCGCGTGTCTCTGTCTTCGACCGGGTTCTATGCCACGCCCAAGATCGTCTGGGACCGGATCAAGGGGCGCGGCCGACCCTTTTTCTATTTCGCTTATGGTGCTGCGGTGACGGAGGTGGTGATCGACACGTTGACCGGCGAGAACCGCATCCTGCGGGCGGATCTGTTGCATGACACCGGGACCTCACTGAACGCCGCGCTCGATATCGGGCAGGTGGAGGGGGCCTATGTGCAAGGCGCAGGCTGGCTGACCACCGAGGAACTGGTCTGGGATACGAAGGGCGCGTTGCGCACGCATGCGCCCTCCACCTACAAGATCCCTGCCTGTTCAGACCGCCCGCGGGTGTTCAACGTCGCATTGTGGGGGCGTGAAAACCGCGAAGACACGGTGGGCAAGTCCAAGGCCGTGGGCGAGCCGCCCTTCATGCTCGGGATATCGGCGTTGATGGCGCTGTCGGATGCAGTGGCGGCCTGCGGGGATGGCACCGTCTATCCCGCGCTCGATGCCCCCGCAACGGCAGAGCGGGTGCTGATGGCGGTGCGGAGGCAACAGCATGTTTGACCGCGCAGCCCTTGCCGCCGCCGTCGCCGCCCATACCCTTGTGGCGCGCGTGGTGATTGCGGGCCACGCCGGGTCCTCCCCGCGCGAGGCTGGCGCTTCGATGCTGGTTTGGGATGTGGGTCAGTCGGGCACCATCGGTGGCGGTGCGCTGGAGTTCGAGGCCGCCGCCCGGGCCAGAGGCGCGCTCCTGTCGGGCGACCGGCTGGACAAGGTTCCTTTGGGGCCGGATCTTGGGCAATGCTGCGGGGGCGCGGTCCTGCTTTTGACCGAAGTCTGGAGTGCGGCGCGACTGGACACGCTTGCGCGGGATGTTTGCGTACGGCCCATGCCGGGGTGCGGACACGAGATGCCCCTGAAGGTTGCGAACCGTCTGCGTCGGGCACGAAATGGATCAGATCGCCTGGTCTTCGAGCAGCTGCAGGGATGGCTGATCGAGCCCTTGTCACAGCCGGTGAGACAGATCTGGGTCTGGGGCGCAGGGCATGTCGGGCGCGCCTTGGTCGCCGTGCTTGCGCCCTTGCCAGGGGTCGAGGTGACCTGGGTGGATGTGGCGGCGGAGCGGTTTCCGGAAACGGTTCCGGCGGGCGTGCGAATTCATGTTGCTGAAAACCCCGCCGCACTGGTGGCCGACGCTGCGCCAGGGGCAGAACATCTTGTCCTGACCTATTCGCATGCGCTGGATCTGGAGCTGTGCCACCGGCTGCTGATGCATGGCTTCGCAGGCCTTGGCCTGATCGGGTCGGCGACGAAATGGGCGCGGTTCCGGTCGCGGCTGGCGGCTTTGGGGCATGCGGCGGGAATGATCGCGCAGATCGACTGCCCGATCGGCGAGCCGTCGCTTGGCAAGCATCCGCAGGCGATTGCGGTCGGGGTCGCGGCCGAGATGCTGCGGCGGGGGGTTCCCCGGCTCGCATCACAAGGCACGCAGATCAAGGCCATTGGGGGAGACCGGGTATGAACGGCAAAGTGCTGCTGAGCGTGGAGGGCGTGACGAAGGCCTACCCCGGGGTTGTCGCCAATTCGGATGTATCCTTTGCGATTTCCGAAGGCGAAATTCATGCCCTGCTGGGTGAGAATGGCGCGGGAAAGTCCACGCTGGTGAAGATGATCTATGGCCTCGTTCGGCCCGACACGGGGCGGATGCTGCTGCGGGGCGCGCCCTATGCGCCGGTCAAGCCCGGTCAGGCGCGCCTGGCGGGCGTGGCGATGGTGTTCCAGCACTTCAGCCTGTTCGAGGCGTTGAACGTGGCGGAAAACGTGGCGCTTGGCATGGAAAACCCGCCACCGATGCGGGAATTGGCGGCGCGGATCAAGGCGGTATCGGTGGAGTACGGCCTGCCCCTGGACCCCGGCCGCCGGGTCGGTGACCTCTCGGCCGGCGAGCGTCAGCGGGTGGAGATCATCCGCTGCCTGCTGCAAGAGCCGAAGCTGCTGATCATGGACGAGCCCACATCCGTGCTGACCCCGCAGGAGGTGGAGATCCTGTTTCGCACGCTGCGCCAGCTTGCGTCCGAAGGGGTGGCGATCCTTTACATCAGCCACAAGCTGGAAGAGATACGCACGTTGTGTGACGAGGCGACGATCCTCAGACGCGGAAAGGTGGTCGCCACCTGCACCCCGCGCAACCGCACGGCGCGGGAAATGGCGGAACTGATGGTGGGCGCGGTGCTGACCCCGCCCGCGCGGAGCGCCACGCCGAACGGCGCCGTGGCGCTGGAGGTGACGGGGCTGTCGGTCGCCTCGCCCATCCCGTTCGGGACGGCGCTGAAGGGGGTGTCGTTCCGCGTGGCGCGGGGCGAGGTTCTGGGCATCGCGGGGGTCGCAGGCAACGGGCAGGACGAGCTGCTGCTGGCGCTGTCGGGGGAGCTGCCTTCCCAGAAAGATATGGTGAGGATAGACGGCGTGGGGTTTGGCGACATGGGCCCGAACGTGCGGCGGCGGGTGGGGCTGGTCGCCGCCCCCGAAGAGCGGCTGGGGCATGCGGCAGCACCGGACATGAGCCTGATGGAAAATGCCTTGCTTTCGGGCGCGGTGCGCATGGGCCTGACATCGCGGGGGTTCATCGACTGGGCCGCCACCGCAGTCTTCGCCGACCGGATCGTCAAGGCCTTTGACGTGCGCACACCGGGGACGCATGTGGCGGCTCGGGCGCTGTCGGGAGGGAACCTGCAGAAGTTCGTGGTGGGGCGCGAGCTGAGCCAGAGCCCCTCGGTCATCGTGATCAACCAGCCGACCTGGGGGGTCGATGCGGCGGCGGCGGCGGCGATCCGGCAGGCGATCCTGGACCGGGCGGGAGATGGGGCTGCAGTGGTGGTCATCAGCCAGGATCTGGACGAGCTCTTGGAGATCGCCGGCAGCTTTGCTGCACTGAACGGCGGGCGGCTGACGGCGCCACGGCCGGTGGCGGGGCTGACCATCGACCAGATCGGACTGATGATGGGGGGCGCGCATGGCATGGGCGAGGTGCATCATGGAGCGGCGTGACCGGGGCCGGGGAAGAAAGGGGGGCTGTCTTCCCCCCTCGCGCCTCTGGCGCTCACCCCCCGAGGATATTTGTGAACAGATGACGCTGGAAGACCGGGAGCGGGCTTGCGCGGGGCGCGGAATGCGGCTGCGGGCTGGGGCGCAAGGCCCATCTGGCGAAGGTGGGTCGGGGATGGCGGACCGCTGGCCCTGCAGGGCGTCAGGTTGCCGCGCGGAACGGGTCGGGACGCGCGATGCGTGTCTTGCCGCGAGCGGCAGTCGGAGTTCCGGGGCGGGGCGGTCGAGCCTTGCGGATGGTGCGGGCGCCTGCGCTCTTGCGCTTCCTTTTAAGGACGGGCTGCGGATGGCGAGCCGATTTCGCGAACGAGCGGGGGCAGGCGCGCGAACGGCCCTGCGACTTTGGGGACGGGGGAAGCTTGCATGCTGAGGCTTGAGAAGCGACCCTCGCCTTCGGTTTTCTGGGCGCGGGCGACGCCAGTACTGGCTGTGGCGCTGACCATGGTGGCAGGGGGGATCATGTTCGCGCTGTTGGGCAAGAACCCGGTCGAGGCGATCCGCACCATCTTCTGGGACCCGATCTTTGGCGAGTTTGCTTTCTATTTCCGCGGCCAGCTTCTGGTGAAGGCCGCGCCGCTGATCCTGATTGCCATCGGATTGAGCCTGGGGTTCCGTGCGGGAGTGTGGAACATCGGGGCCGAGGGGCAATACATCATGGGGGCGATCTTTGGCGCCGCCGTGGGGCTTGCGGTCTTTCCCACCGAAAATCGGCTGATCTATCCGGCGATGGTGGTGGCGGGCGCCTTCGGGGGCTGGGCATGGGCGATGATCCCGGCGATCTTGAAGACGGTTTTCCGAACCAACGAAATCCTCGTCTCGCTGTTACTGGTCTATGTGGCGCAGACGGTCCTTGCCAAGGCTGCAACCGGGTTTCTGCGCAACCCGGAAGGCGCGGGGTTCCCGGGGAGCCGGAACTTTTCCAGCTATCCGGCGGCGGCAAACCCGGAGCTGATTGCCGGAACGGGGATGCATTGGGGAGTGGTTGCGGCTTTCATAGCGGTCATTGCGGCCTTTATCCTGCTGCAGCGGCATATTCTGGGGTTCCAGATAAAGCTTTCCGGCCAGGCGCCGCGCGCCGCGCGTTTTGCCGGGGTGAACCCGAACCGGCTGGTGATCCTGTGCTTGGGGATTTCGGGCGCGCTGGCCGGACTTGCCGGGCTGTTCGAGGTGACGGGGCCGTCGGGTCAGATCAGCATCGATTTCAACGTGGGCTACGGCTTTACCGCGATCATTGTGGCCTTTCTGGGCCGGCTGAACCCGGTGGGGATCCTGTTTGCCGGGCTCTTGATGGCCCTGACCTATATCGGCGGCGAAATGGCCTCGACCACCCTCGGTCTGCCGTCGGCGGCCATTCAGGCGTTTCAGGGAATGCTTCTGTTCTTTCTGCTGGCCTGCGATCTGTTGACAAACTTCCGGATCCGCCTTGCACAAAGGGAGCGCGCATGATGCTGGGAGGGATTGATCCGACGCTGCTGGTGGCATCACTCATGGTGGCGTCGGTTCCGATCATGCTGGCGGCCCTGGGGGAGCTGGTGGTGGAGAAGGCGGGTGTTCTGAACCTCGGGGTCGAGGGGATGATGATCATGGGGGCGATTTGCGGCTTTGTCACCGCGGTCGAGACGGGAAGCCCGACACTGGGGTTTCTGGGCGGTGCGGTGGGGGCAACGGCGTTGAGCCTGGTGTTCGGGGTGCTGACACAGGTGCTGCTGACCAATCAGGTGGCGACGGGCCTTGCGCTCACGCTCTTTGGCCTCGGGCTTTCGAGCCTGATCGGGCAGGGCTATGTGGGCATCAAGCCGCCATCGACACCTGACGTTCCCTTCGGACCGCTGGCCGACATTCCGGAGCTGGGGATCATGTTCTTTTCGCATGACTGGATGGTCTATGCCTCGATCCTGCTGGTGGCGGGAGTGGCGGCCCTGCTGCGGTACAGCCGGGCCGGGCTGGTGTTGCGGGCGGTGGGTGAAAGCCATGAGGCGGCACATGCGCTTGGCTACAAGGTGATGCGGATCCGGATGCTGGCGATCATGTTCGGGGGGGCGCTGGCGGGATTGGGCGGGGCCTACGTCAGCCTTGTGCGGGTACCGCAATGGACAGACGGCATAACCTCCGGTGCCGGGTGGATTGCGCTCGCGATTGTGGTCTTTGCCAGCTGGAAGCCATGGCGGGTCTTGCTTGGCGCCTATCTTTTCGGCGGGATCACTGTATTGCAGCTTAATCTGCAGGCGGCTGGGTCGGCTATTCCCGTCGAATACTTGTCCATGGCGCCATACCTGATAACCATCCTCGTGCTGGTGATCATGTCTTCTGGCAAGGGACGGGCATCGCTCAATGCGCCCGCAGCCCTGGGCCAGACCTTCCATGCCTCACGCTGAGGCACACAACTCCGGCGGGGGGAACCCGCCTCACAATGGGGAGACTACCTTCATGAAACGCAGAACTCTGCTGGCGACGGCGGCACTCGGCCTCGGGATTGCCTTTGGCGGCGCGGCCGTGGCGCAGGACAAGACGAAGGCCTGCTTTATCTATGTGGGCCCGATCGGGGACGGCGGCTGGACCTATCAGCACCACCAGGGCGCGCTGGCGGTGCAGGAGTCTTTTGGCGACAAGGTCGAGATCCAGTTTCAGGAAAACGTGCCTGAAGGCGCCGACGCAGAGCGGGTGCTGACGCAGATGGCGCTTGGCGGTTGCGACATCATCTTCACCACGTCTTTCGGCTACATGGATGCGACCAATGCGGTGGCGGCCAAATTCCCCGATGTGAAGTTCGAGCATGCGACCGGCTACAAGCGCGACCATGCCAACGTGTCCACCTACAACGCGCGTTTTTATGAGGGCCGCGCGGTGCAAGGCCACATCGCGGGCAAGATGACGAAGTCGAACAAGATCGGCTACATCGCGTCTTTCCCGATCCCCGAAGTCATCATGGGGATCAACAGCTATTATCTGCACGCAAAGAAGGTGAACCCGGCCGTCGAACTGTCGGTTGTCTGGGCCTATACCTGGTTTGACCCAGCCAAGGAAGCTGACGCGGCGAAGGCGTTGATCGACCAGGGCGTGGATGTGATCGCGTCTCACACCGACTCGACCGCCCCGCTGGCCGAAGCGGCCAAGACGAATGGCGCCGTCATCGGCTTTGGTCAGGCCTCGGACATGGCCGAATACAAGGATGGGCCGCGGGTGTCTTCGATCATCGACAACTGGGCGCCCTACTATGTGAAGCGCGTGGGCGCGCTGATGGATGGCACTTATGCGCAAGCGGATGCCTGGGAAGGCATCGCGGGCGGCGAGGTCGAGATCGGCGAGATCACGGCGCTGGTGCCACCTGAGGTGAAGGCCGAAGCCGAAGGCATGCGCGATGCGATTGCGGCGGGCACCTATCATCCTTTCACCGGGCCGATTAACAAGCAGGACGGCTCACCCTGGCTGGCCGAAGGCCAGGTGGCACCGGATGGTGACCTTCTGGGCATGAGCTTCTATGTTGAAGGGATCACCGGCGACATTCCGAAGTGAGGGATGGCGGCGGAGTGGGGGGTTTTACACCCCCCACACCCCCTGTGGGATATTTCTGAATAGATGAAGGGGCATGGGCCTTCCTGCCCTTTCTTTTGCCAAAGAGGCGTGATGGACGCGGATTTTCTGGTTATTGGCGGCGGGATTGCCGGGATTTCGGCGGCGGCACGGCTGTCGTCAATGGGGTCGGTGATCGTGCTGGAGGCGGAGGCGCAGCTTGCGCATCACGCCTCCGGCCGGTCTGCGGCGCTTTATGAACCGCATTACGGGGCGAAGGCGGTGGTCGAATTGTCGATGGCGTCGGGCGCCTATTTCCATGGCGCGGCGGGGGTGCTCAGCCCGCGGGGGTTGATGATCCTCGGGCGTCCCGGTGAAGAAGAGGCTTTCGATCACGACCTGGCGGCGATGGCGTTCGAGAGGGTGTCGGTGGCCGAGGCGCGCGCGGTGGTGCCGATCCTGAACGGGTCGGTGACCATGGCGGGGATGGCGGATCACGCCTGGGACATTGACACGGATCTGCTGCTGCAGGGCTTTGCGCGTGAGGTGCGGGCGGCGGGCGGGAAGACCATGACCAAGGCGCGGGTGACCGCAATCACGCGGACGGCCATGGGTTGGCAGGTTGCAACGACGGCCGGGGTCTTCTCGGGACGGCTGCTGGTCAACGCCGCCGGTGCCTGGGTGGATGAGGTGGCGGTAATGGCGGGGGTGCAGCCCCTGGGATTTCAGCCTATGCGCCGATCCATGGCGCGGATTCCGGCGCCGGGCGGGTTTGACGTGAGCGGCTGGCCGATGATCTTCAGCGCGGGCGAGGCCTGGTATGCCAAGCCTGATGCCGGCGCGCTGATCGTCAGCCCGGCAGAGGAGCATCCGATGCCGCCGCAGGATGCCTGGGCCGATGACATGGTCCTGGCTGAGGGGCTCGCGCGCTATGAGGAATACGTGACCGAGCCGGTGACGCGGGTGATTTCCAACTGGGCGGGGTTGCGGACCTTTTCGCCGGACCGGGTGCCGGTGATCGGGCCGGACGCGCGGGAGCCTGCGTTCTTTTGGGTCGCAGGACAGGGTGGCTACGGCTTTCAATCGGCCCCGGCTGCAAGCCGGCTGATGGCCGATATTGCAGGCGGAGCGCAGACGGCGCTGTCGCAGGCGCTGGTTGCGGCGCTGTCGCCGGCGCGCTTCGGATGAGAGGGAGTTTGCAGCGCGCCATTCTGTTGCGTGATACGGCGGGAAGGAGGCGTCAGCCTTGGCGGATGAAGCATATGCCTGCCGTTGTTCTGACCCTGATAGTGGCCGCCTGCGGCGCCCCTGCGCCTGGTCCTGGACACGCGCCTCCTGCTTTGCAAGTGATGGCCCCCCGTTTCGGGGACGCCGATCCCCATGCCTGGGGGGGCCGTTCGCCCGCCGCCCACCCGGTGCACGGCATTGATATCGCGCGCTACCAAACCGACGTGGACTGGGCCAATGCCCGGGCGTCTGGTGTGAATTTTGCTTTCGTCAAGGCAACCGAGGGCGGCGATCTGCTGGACCGGATGTTCCGCGTGAATTGGGACGGAGCCGGCAGGAGCGGCGTGCTGCGGGGGGCCTATCACTTCTTCTACCACTGCCGCCCGGCAGCCGAGCAGGCGCGCTGGTTCATTCGCCACGTGCCGAAAACGCCCGGTGCCCTGCCCCCGGTGCTCGACATGGAATGGACGCCGTTCTCCCCCACCTGCACAATCCGCCGCGCACCGCAGGTAATCCGGGCCGAAGCGCAGATCTTTGCCGATCTTGTGGCCGCGCACTACGGACAGCGGCCGATCCTCTATACGACGGTGGATTTCTTCGAAGACAACGAGATGTGGAAGCTGCCGGGGGTGGAGTTCTGGCTCCGCTCAGTCGCCGGGCATCCGCAGGATGTCTTTGCAGGACAGCACTGGACGTTCTGGCAATACTCCGGCACCGGGATCGTGCCGGGCATTGCAGGGGCGACCGACCTAAATGTTTTTGCAGGGACGGAGCGGGCCTGGGCGGAATGGCTGGCACATCGTCGGCAGTAGTGTCCTTCGCACCGCCCGGGGCAGCGCCCCGGGGCCGGACGTGGCGGGCTACTCTCCGTACGGGATCCACACGGTTTTCACCTCGGTCGCTTGTGCGAGGAAGGTACGGCCCTCGGCTTCGGCAGCCATCCAGTCACGGGAGCGGGCGTGATTGACCCAAGTGCGCTTGATGTTGCTTGCCGCCTCTTTCTCGACCAGCGCCGAGAGGGGTTGGGAGGAAAAGCACCAGACCGCGTCCACATCCATGTGGCCTGCAAGCGGCCTGGCCAGATCGCCGTGCACGCCGGTGACGATGTTCACCACCCCGGCGGGCAGGTCGGATGTCTCCAGCACCTGATAGAAATCGGTGGCGGCGAGGGGGAACGGGTCGGAGGGCACAAGGACGCAGGTGTTGCCCATCGCTATCGCGGGCGCCATCAATGACACGAGGCCCAGAAGCGGCGCCTCATCCGGACATATCGCGCCGATCACACCGCAGGGTTCGTTCATTGCCAGCGCCACGCCGCGGATCGGCACGGATTTGGCGGCACCGTCGTATTTGTCGGCCCAGGCGGCGTAGGTGAACAGACGCTGGACTGCGGCCTCCACCTCGGCCGCCCCGGACTTGCCGGTCATCGCCTGCAGGCGGGCGGCGAATTCGGGGGCGCGGACCGACAGGTTCTCGGCGATGTAGTAAAGGATCTGCGCGCGGTTGTGCCCGGTGGTGCGCGCCCAGCCTTTGGCCGAATGCGCAGCCTCGACCGCGTTGCGGATATCCTTGCGATTGCCGAGGCCGATGTGGCCCAGAAGCGCGCCCTTGGGCGACCAGACGGCGCGGGAGTATCCGCCGTCAGGGCGAGCCTGCTTGCCACCGACGAAGAGCTTTGCGGTACGGTCGAGCCCCTGAACTACCGGGTTTGCCGGAGCGGCAACTGCCGACACGGGTTTCAGCGGCTTTGCCTCGGAACATGGCCGCAGGTAAGCCATCAGCCCTTCCCAGCCGCCTTCGCGGCCAAAGCCGCTTTCTCGCACGCCCCCGAAGCCGGCCGCGGCATCGAAAAGGTTGGTGGCGTTGACCCAGACGACCCCGGCCCGCAGCTTCGGCGCCACATCAAGGGCGAGGTTCACATTCTCGCTCCAGAGCGTTGCGGCAAGGCCATAGCGGGTGTTGTTCGCCAGTTCTACCGCCTCGGAAGGCGTGCGGAAGGTCATCGACACCAGAACCGGGCCGAAAATCTCTTCCTGCATCAGCGTCGATGCGGCAGAAAGTCCGGTGATCAGTGTCGGCGGGTAAAAGCATCCCGAGGGCACCGGGATGGCGGCGCGGTAGGTCTCGCCTTCGGTATTCGCGTCAAGTATCGCGGTGATCGCGGCCAACTGCACCGGATCGACAATGGCGCCCACGTCGATGCATTTGTCCAGAGGATCGCCCATGCGCAACCCGTCCATCCGGGCACGCAGCTTCGTGTGGAACCGGTCGGCCACACCCTCTTGCACCAGAAGGCGCGAACCTGCGCAGCAGACCTGGCCCTGGTTGAACCAGATCGCATCCACCAGACCTTCGACCGCTGAATCGAGGTCGGCATCGTCGAAGACGATGTAGGGCGACTTGCCCCCCAGCTCCAGCGTCAGCGCCTTGCCCGTGCCGGCCGTGGCCTGCCGGATGCGCCGCCCGACTGCCGTCGATCCGGTGAAGGCGATCTTGTCCACGCCGGGGTGGTCAACCAGCAAGGCACCTGTGGCGCCATCCCCGGTTACGATGTTCAACAGCCCCTTCGGCAGCCCCGCCTCGCGGCTGAGTTCGGCAAAAAGGAGGGCGGTCAGCGGCGTATATTCGGCAGGTTTCAGCACCACCGCATTTCCCGCAGCCAGCGCCGGCGCCACTTTCCATGCAAGCATCAGGAGCGGGAAGTTCCACGGGATCACTGCGCCGCAGACGCCAAGGGGGGCAAGGTCCGGATACTCCGAAGGCAAGAGCTGTGCGAGGCCCGCATGGTAATAGAAATGGCGCGCGACGAGCGGAATGTCGATGTCCCGGCTCTCGCGGATCGGCTTGCCGTTGTCGAGGGTTTCCAGCACGGCAAACAGGCGGCTTTGCTTCTGCACCAGACGGGCGAGCGCATAGAGCACCTTCGCCCGCGTATACGCCGGTTCGCGCGCCCACCGGCCTTGCGTCCGACGCGCCGCCGCAACGGCTGCATCCACGCTTGCCTGCGACCCTTGGCTCACGGTTGCGAGCAAGGCGCCCGTCGCGGGGTTGCGCGTCTCGAACGGGGCCTCGGGTGTGGTAAAGGCGCCGTCGATCCAGTGACCGAGGCTGCCCTTGTGCGACGCGATCCAGGCCAGCGCCTCGACATTGCTTTCGGGGGCGGGGCCGTAGCTCATCGCGTCGAAGATTTCCTTGATGCTCATGGCCTTATCCCATCGCGTGGCGGTTGGCGGCCGAATAGTGGCCGGTCAGATGATGCTCCAGCTGCCGCTCGATGTCGCCCAGAAGCGACGAGGCGCCAAAGCGGAACAGGTCTGGCTGCAGCCAGGGGTGGCCAAGCTCGTCCTTCATCATCGCGAGGTAAAGAAGCGCGTCCTTGGCCTTGGCAATGCCCCCCGCAGGCTTGTAGCCCACACGAATGCCGGTGCGCGCCTGATAGTCGCGGATCGCGCGGATCATCGTCAGCGTCACCGGGAGGGTCGCGTTCACGCCTTCCTTGCCGGTGGAAGTCTTGATGAAATCGGCCCCCGCCATCATGCACACGAGGCTCGCCCGCGCCACGTTTCGCAGCGTCCCCAGCTCTCCGGTCGCAAGGATCGCCTTCACATGGGCCGCCCCGCACGCCGCCCGCATCTCGCGCATCTCGTCATAAAGCGTCCGCCAGTTGCCGGTCAGCACATGGCGGCGGGAGATGACGATGTCGATCTCTGCGGCACCGGCGGCGACGCTCTCGCCAATCTCGGCGATGCGCAGGCGAAAGGGCGAAAGGCCCGCCGGAAAGCCGGTCGAGACGGCCGCCACCGGAATCCGGGTGCCTTCGAGCGCGCGGACGGCGGTTTCCACCATGCCGTGATAAACGCAGACAGCGCCCGTGGTGATCCCGGGCATGCCGAGCCGATCGAGGATTGCGGGCGAAACGGGCTGGCGCGCCTTGGCACAGAGGCGCCGTACACGGCCCGCGGTGTCGTCCCCCGACAGCGTGGTCAGGTCGATCAGCGTGACGGCCTTCAAAAGCCAGGCCGCCTGATAATCCTTCTTGACCGACCGCCGCCCCCCGATCGTCGCCGCCCGCCGCTCGATCGCCGAGGTGTTGGCCTGCACGCCCACGACCCAGTCGAGGTCCAGCGCCATGCCTTCGTTGCGCGGATGCGTGACCTGCGGCAGTTGCGCCGCAGCCGTCGCAGGTTCGGCGATTGTGTGCACCGGATCATCCTTTCGGGGGCCCCGAACAGCCGGGGGCAGCGTGGGCGTCAGAGTGCCCGCGCTACGCTTGTCATGCAAGGCCGGCGCCTGATTCTGGCGGTTTTCTTTACCTTATGGTCAAATTTCCTGAGGCGTCATCTTCCAGCGCCGGTTCTGCGTCCCGTTCCAATGTGGCCCAGGCGCGGGACACGCCGGTGGGCGGCAAGCTGGACGGGTCTATCGTCTGGTACAAATGCACCTTGGCCATGAACAGCGCCGAGATCGGTGCCGTCAGCAGCATGAAGGCAGCAACAAGGACCTCGTGCCAGGAGATCCCGTGTCCCTCGAACAGAACCCCGAAGGCCGAGGCGACCAGCGCCGTCCCCACCCCGATGGTGGACGCCTTGGTTGGCGCATGCAGGCGCTGCATCGGCTCGCGCAATTTCAACAGCCCATAGCTGCCGATAATACCAAAGATGCCGCCGCCAACCAGCAGGAGCGAAATCAGAGCCTCGAACACCGGCGCCATCATCGGGTACTGTTGCTCGATCATTCGATGATGCTCCCCCGCAGCAGGAATTTGCAGAAGGCGACGGTAGACAGGAACCCGGTCATCGCCATTAGGATCGCCACCTCGAAGTTGAGCGTGGAGGCGACCGTCACGCCATAAAGTACCAAAATGGCGATGCCGTTCACGACCATCGTGTCCAGCGCGATGATCCGGTCCACCACCGTGGGCGCACGAAACAGATGCATGAGGTTCAACAGGATCGCGAAGGCGAAGCAGCCAAGGGCGATGTCGAGCGCTGTGGCGATCATTCGAAGATCCTTTTCAGGCGGGACTCATAGCGGGCGAGGATATCATCGCGTACGGCGTCAGGGTCGGGCGCGTGCAGCGCATGGACCAGAAGCACCCGCCCGCAGCCCGACATGTCAGCCGTCAGCGTGCCGGGGGTCATGGTGATGGTGCCTGCAAGCAGCGTGATCGCCTCGGGCGAGGTCAGGGTGATCGGCACGGGAATCCAGACGGACCGGATCTTGTCCGCAGGCATGAACAACACGATGCGGGCCACCTGAAAATTGGCCACGATCACATCCCAGAGCACCATGATGCAATAGGACGCGAACCCCAGCGGATGGCGGATATGGGCCCGGTTGGGCCACCAGGGCGCCGTCATCAGCGGGATGAGTGTGGCGAGAATCGCGGCCATGACCAGGCTGCCGATCTTGAAGTGGTTGACCAGAAGCATCCAGGTGACAAACAGCGTCAGGGACAGCATCGGATGCGGGAACAACCTGCGGATCATCATGGCGCCTCATAAAGCTGATTGGCGGCGATGTAGGCTGCGGGATCATGTAGATAGGCGGCCGTGGCCTCTGCCCAGACGGTGACGGGGCCTGCCAGCACCGTCAGCGACACAAGCACCGCCAGCAGCAGAAAAGCCGAGACGAAAGCCAGCGCTTCGGGGGCGTGGTCCCCGGCCTTGGCCCCGCCCTCATGCGCCTTCCAGAAGATCATCGAGCCTGCGCGGACAAACCCGAGGATGAGGATCAGCGAGGTGATCAGGATCACCGGCCAGACGAGGTTGGCCGCACCCCGCTGTGCCTGCAGCACCAGAAGCTTGCCGAGGAAGCCCGAAAGCGGCGGCATCCCGGCCAAGGCCACGGCACCCGCGAAATACAGCGCGGCGATCAGCCCGGCCTGGGCAAGGGGGGGCGACACCTCGGACAGGCGCGCCTGCGCGCGTCGGGCACCGATCATGTCGGCCACCACAAACATCAGCGCAGTCGCAAAGGTGGAATGCAGCAGGTAGTAGAGGGTGGCTGCCGAGGAGGCGGGGGTGAACGCCGCCATCGAAGTGAAAAGTGTGCCCATCGACGCGATTGCGGCAAAGGCCACCAGCCGTGGCAGGCTGGTGGCGCCCAGCACGCCCAAAGCGCCAAGGATCAGTGTGACCAGCGCCGCCGGAAGCAGAAGGTCAGCCACCATCGACCCGGTGGCCGCAAGCGATTGCGGAAACACCAGTGTGCCAAAGCGCAGCACCGCATAGGCGCCAACCTTGGTCATCACCGCAAACAGCGCGGCAACGACGCCCGGCGCATTCGCATAGGTGCCGGGCAGCCAGAACTGCAGCGGCACCAGCGCCCCCTTGATCGCAAAGACGAGGAACAACAGCACCGCGGCCACCCGCATCAGCGCGGAACTGCCTTCGGGCAGGGTCTGCATCTTGACCGCGAGGTCCGCCATGTTCAGCGTACCCGTGACCGAATAGATCGTGGCCAAGGCAAATAGAAAGAGGGCGGAGCCCACGAGGTTGAAGGCAATGTATTGCACGCCCGCACGCACCCGCTCTGCCCCGCCGCCGTGGATCATGAGGCCGTAAGAGGCGATCAGCAGCACCTCGAAGAAGACAAAGAGGTTGAAGGCATCGGCGGTCAGGAACGCGCCGCAAATCCCCATCAGCTGAAACTGCCAAAGCGCATGGAAATGGCGGCCCTTGCGGTCCCATCCGGTACCAATGGCGTAAAGCTGCAGGATCAGAGCGAGGGTCGCCGTGATCCAGACCATCAGCGCCGACAGCCGGTCAAGCATCAGCACGATGCCGAAAGGTGCGGGCCAGTTGCCCAAGTGATAGACCTCGGGCGCCCCTGTCGTCGCGGCCCAGAGGAGGGCCGAGGCCACCGCCCAAAGCGTACCGCCGCAGGCCAGCGCGAACACCCGTTGCAGCACCAGATCGTGGCGCAGCGCCATCACCATCAATCCGCCGAGGATCGCGGGCAAGATGACAGGAACGATGATCCAATGGCTCATGTCCGGTCGTCTCCCGCCGCGGAACTCGCCGCGGAACTCGCCGCGGAACTCGCCCCGGAATGCGCCCCGGAATGCGCCTCGGAGTTCATCCCGGGATTGGCCCTCCCGGCCATGCCGGTCCCATCTGCGCTGTCGGTCCGGTCATTCCCGGCCGAAAGGTACGCGCCAAGCGCCATGATCACGATCACCGCCGTCATCCCGAAGGAAATCACGATGGCCGTCAGCACCAACGCCTGTGGCAGCGGGTCGGTATAACCCGGCGCCGCCTTGTCGACGATCGGCGGCAGATCCACCGCCAGCCGCCCCACGGCAAAGATGAATACGTTGACGGCATAGCTGAGAAAGGTCAGCCCCAGGATCAAGGGAAAGGTCCGCTGGCGCAGCATAAGATAGATGCCTGCGGTGGTCAGCAGCCCAAGGCTCGCGGCGATCAGCGCTTCCATCAGCGCCCCTCCCGCTCGATGGGGGCCGAGGGATCGATGTCGAAGGGCGTGCGGCTTACCGTATCGCCCGCGACTTGGGCAAACCGGCTGAGTGAGCCGAGCGTCAGCATCACCGCCCCCAGCACGCACAGGAATACGCCAAGGTCAAAGAGGGCGGCGGTCGCCAGCTCGAACTCCTCCAGCGGCCAGAGGTTGACGTAGCCATAGGCCGAAGTCAGGAACGGCATGCCGTTGAACCACGCACCGAGGCCTGTGGCCGAGGCGACCAGCACCCCCGCGCCGATCAGCGCATGATAGTCAAAGCGCAGACGCCTTTCCGCCCAGCCGAAGCCCGAGGCGAGGTATTGCATCACCAGCGCGATGGCGAAGATCAGCCCTGCGACGAAGCCGCCTCCGGGCAGGTTGTGGCCGCGCAGGTAGATGTAGATGCCGACCATCATCGCCATCGGCAGGATAGCCCGTGTCGCCACCGCCATCATCATCGGGTGGCGGTCGCCCGCAGGCGGATCGGTGTCGCGCATCGCAAGCAACCTATCGCGCGCCGGGCCGGGGCGCAGGATCAGTTCGGCCAGCGAATAGATCACCAGCGAGGCGATGCCCAGCACGATGATTTCGCCATAGGTGTCATAGCCGCGGAAATCGACGATGATGGTGTTGACGGCATTCGTGCCCCCTGCCCCCGGTTTCGACTGGGCCAGATGGAATTCGGAAATCGGCGGAAAAGCCGCTTCGCGCAGCATCAGTGCATAGGACAGCGCCGCCACCCCAAGGCCTGCCAGTCCCGCGACCGCAAGGTCCCGCAGGCGCCGCACCGGGCTGCTTTCCACCGGCGTTGTCTTGGGCAGGAAGTTCAGCGCAAGCAGCATCAGCACCACTGTCACCACCTCGACCGAAATCTGCGTAAGCGCGAGGTCAGGCGCCGAGAAATACGCAAAACCGAGCGAGATGACGAACCCCACGATCCCCGCAAGGATCAGCGATACCAGCCGGTTGCGGTGCAGAAGCATCACGGCGAGCGAGGCAAGCATCATCGCAAGCCACCCCACCAACGGCGCACCTGCGAGGGGCGTCGGCATGCGGGTGCCCGGCAAATGCTGTCCTCCCATGAAGGCATACAAGCCAGCCGCGAGGATCGCGAGCACCCCGATCACCACATAGCGGGTAAAGGCGCCGTCGTGCAGCGCGCCCGACACGATCTGCGATGCGCGCACAAGGCCGCCCAGGAGGGCGTCGAACATGCGCTTTGCGTCAGGTCGCGGCACAGCCTCCCACACCGCCGAGAGGCGCGGGTAAAGGCCCACAAGCACCACCCCCCCGCCCACGGCAGCCAGCGACATCCACAGCGCTGCCGCCTCTGTTCCGTGCCAAAGGGTGATCTTGGCGACCACAGCTTCCCCCGTCACGGCCGAGGCTGCCACGTTCACCAGCCAGCCTGCGACCGTCACAGGCACAAGGCCGATCAGGACCACCAGCACCACCAGGAGCGCAGGCGCTGCCCATAGGCCGAAGCCGGGATCATGCGGTGTATGGGGATAGTCGCTCCGCACTGGGCCCAGAAAGCCGTGCGCCAGCAGCCGGAAGCTGTAGGCCACCGAGAACAGCGCCCCGATGGTGGCCAGCGCCCCCATGGCCCAGGGTGAGGCGAACCAGACGGTGGCTGCCGCCTGCTCCAGCATCATCTCCTTGGACAGGAACCCGTTCAGGGGTGGTATGCCCGCCATCGACAGCGCGGCGATGGCGGTCAGCGCGAAAGTGACCGGCATCAGGTGGCGAAGCCCCCCCAGTCGGCGCAGATCGCGGGTGTGGGCCTCATGGTCCACAATCCCTGCAGCCATGAAAAGCGCGGCCTTGAACGTCGCGTGGTTGATGATGTGAAAGACAGCGACGGTCGCCGCGGCCTTGGTGCCAAAGCCAAGCAGCATGGTGATCAGCCCAAGATGGCTGACCGTGGAATAGGCGAGCACCGCCTTCAGGTCGTTCTTGAAGAGCGCGACCTTGGCACCCAGAAGCATGGTGACAAGGCCGGTGGTGGCGACGATATAAAACCATGCCTCGGTCCCCGACAGCACAGGCCACATGCGCGCCATCAGGAACAGGCCGGCCTTCACCATTGTGGCGGAATGCAGGTACGCCGACACCGGGGTCGGCGCCGCCATCGCATGCGGCAACCAGAAATGGAACGGAAACTGCGCCGATTTGGTGAAGCACCCCGCAAGGATCAGGATCAGCGCGGGCAAATACCAGTCGGAGGCCTGAATGGCATCCTTGTGCTGCAAGATCACACTCAGATCATAGGAGCCCGCGATACTGCCCAGGATCAGCATGCCCGCGATCATCGCAAGGCCCCCGGCGCCGGTCACCGCAAGCGCCATCCGCGCGCCCTGCCGCCCCTCGGGCAAATGTTTCCAGTACCCGATCAACAAAAAGGACGACAGCGACGTCAACTCCCAGAAGATCAGCAAAAGCAGGATGTTGTCCGACAGCACGATCCCCACCATCGCGCCCTGAAAGAGCATGAGGTAGGTGTAGAACTGCCCCATCGGATCGGACTTCGAAAGGTAAAATCGCGCGTAAAGGATGATCAGCAGACCGATCCCAAGGATCAACCCGGCAAACAGCAACCCCAACCCGTCCAGCATGAAATTGGCATTCAGGCCAAGGCCCGGGACCCAGTCGATCCGCGTCTGCACCAGTTCACCGCGTAGCACCGCGGGGGCGTTCAGGCCAAGCAGCAGCAGCGCCAGCGCAGTGACAGAACCCGCCG
>Ga0105047_10003371_pt1 | contig 28170 bp, 26 predicted proteins | sample MAT04_FD_78384 | JGI IMG/M metagenome (GOLD analysis project Ga0105047, IMG submission 78384) | Freshwater microbial communities from Lake Fryxell liftoff mats and glacier meltwater in Antarctica - MAT-04 (megahit assembly) | ecosystem: Environmental > Aquatic > Freshwater > Ice > Liftoff... | reverse complement strand
CATATGACGCTCGCGCCGGCAACAGGCCGGCAAGGATACGACCGCCGTCGAGCGGCAGCAGCGGAAACAGGTTAAACACCATCAGGAGCGCGTTGACGAAAATACCGGCCTTGGCGACCAGCAGGACGAATACCACTGCATCGGACGCCGGAAACATGAGTGCCAGTTTCCCAAGCGCCGCCCAACCGAGCATCATCAGCAGATTTGCCGCCGGCCCCGCTGCGGCGACCCAAATCATGTCCTGCTTGGGCTTGCGTAGCGCGCCAAAATTGACCGGCACCGGCTTGGCCGCGCCGAACACAAATGGTGAAAACAGCAACGTAATAACCGGCACCAAGATGGTCCAGATCGGATCGATGTGCTTGAGCGGATTGAGGGTCATTCTGCCGAGCATATAAGCGGTGGAATCGCCAAAGTAGCGCGCGGCAAACGCATGCGCGGCTTCGTGCAGCGTGATCGCAAAGATCAGCGGAATGGCGTAAACGGTGATCTTCTGGATGATGCCTAAGTCCATGCGGGGAATTGGTCGTGTGGATGGAGGTGGCGGCTAAGCGGCGAAAACAAACGCCGACGGATCGCCCTTGCCCAGCCGCACCAGCACCGGCTCATCCTGCGAAAGATCGATGACGGTGGTGGGCTCGATTCCGCACGCGCCGCCGTCGAGTATGACATCGAGCTGATGTTCGAGTGCGTCACGGATGTCTTCGGCGTCATTCAGTGGCACCGTGGCACCCGGCAACATCAGCGTCGAGGAAAGAATCGGTTCGCCCAGCTCCGCCAGCAGCGCACTCGCCACCACATGTTGTGGAACCCGCACACCGATAGTGGCCCGTTTCGGGTGCGCCAGACGCCGGGGCAGTTCACGAGTTGCCTTTAATATGAACGTGAACGCGCCGGGCGTGTTGGCCTTGAGCAGGCGGTATTGCGCGTTATCCACCTTCGCGAACGTACCGATTTCGGACAAATCGCGGCAAACAAGCGTGAAGTGATGCCGTTCGTCCACGCCACGCAGACGCCGGATCCGCTCCATCGCGGACTTGTCGCCGATGTGACAACCCAAGGCATAGCACGAGTCGGTCGGGTAGGCGATCACGCCCCCCTGGCGTACGATTTCAACGGCACGCTTGATGAGTCGTGGCTCCGGATGCGTCGGGTGCAACGTAAAGAACTGACTCATGATCGACCGCCAGCGTGCGCCACTAGTGAAACAGCTGCCAGACCGGCTTCAGATCCCTATCGACATCGGATAGCAACGGCAAGGTGCCGGGCTCGACCGGCGTCTCAACCGGACCATGAAAATCCGCACCCCGCGACGCGTAAAGGCCAAACGCCTTGCAGCGAGCGGCAAATTGCCCATATTCATTCGCCGAGTGGCTGCCGGTGACCACTTCCACTCCCTGGCCGCCAAGCGCTTTGAATTCCCCGAACAGCGCATCCATCTCGGCCGTCGACAGTTTGTAGCGGGCCGGATGCGCAATCACGGCAACACCGCCCGCGCCCAAGATCCAGCCAATCGCGTCTTCGAGACTCGCCCAGCGATGCGGAATGTAGCCGGGATTGCCTTGCGTCAGAAAACGCTTGAACGCGGTGGCGATGTCGGGAACGATACCGCGCGACACAAGCGCTCGTCCAAAGTGCGTCCGCGCGAGCATCTCCTTGTTTTCCGCCAGCGCGAACGCATCTTCAAATATGTCGGGTAATCCAGCCTCGACGAGTTGTTTGGCCATCTCTCTGCCGCGCGCGATGCGCCCGCCCCTCACGCCGGCAATGCCCTCAAGCAACGCGCGGTTGGTCGGATCGATATTGAGGCCGACAATGTGGATGGTCGTCAGCGGGCTATCAATATCGCCCTTGGCAACCCAGGAAACAGATATCTCGATTCCAGCCACAAAACGCAAACCCAGCGCTTTGGCGCATGCGGCGGCGGCGGCGACGTTCGCCACCGTATCGTGATCCGTCAGTGCCAGCGCATCGCAACCGTTGCGGTGTGCGAGCAACACCAACTCATCGGCCGGCAGAACACCGTCGGACGCATTGGTGTGGTTGTGCAAATCAAAATTTAGTGAATTCAATGTTGCCTTTTCGGGCGGAATCGGGGGGAAAATCATCGGCTTGGCAGGTGCCCTGCGGAACTCCGCGCGCCGCCAGCCCTCGAAGATAGACATTCTATGACTGAAACCAAACCAATCCGGCTGATGCTAAAAGGCGCACTTGGCGGCCCAATCGCCGAATCCGGGGATGAGCCGTCCGCCGCAACCCTGTTTTCGCGCGTGTCAGGGCGCCTCTATTCTCTTGCGCCGCCGCAAGAGACGATGCGTGCTCTGTCTTCACTGGGCGAATTCGTCGCGATGGCTGACGCACTCGACTCTACCTACGGTCGTGACGAGGAACTGCCCGTCGCCGATATAGAAGCCGCCACCAACGACGCACTGGGTGAAATCTCCACAATCGAATCCTGGTTGACGGCGAATGCACAACCGCATTCAATCAACGATTTTGATCCGATTACGTTGGGTGTCGCGCTATGGGCCATGCGCCATCGCGTTCATCTCCAGTATTGCGAGCCAGTCGTCAACGCTCTCGCGCGGCGCGCCAATGATGTCGCCAGTCGGCAGGAAACCGCAGCAACTTATGCCTTTGCCCAGGGGTTGATCGCCCACTTGGCGCCAAGTCTGTCAGCCGATCTCGAACGCTCAAACCCTGAGCGCCCGTGGCGGATCCTGAACATCAACTTTGCGATCATCGCAATACGCACCGGAGACGTGGCATTGGTACGGTTTGCGTTCGATCAATTGAACACAGCCCTGCCTGCCGAACGTGAGGGCTTCTACGCCGAGGCGCTCGCGCTCGCCAGCCAAGCTGGCTTCCCGGCAGGACTGCGCGATTTGATCGCCCAAGAGTGCCGCCGGGTGGCACAACTTCACTAGCAAGCCCGCCAAACCAGCGTGGTTCAATCGTGAGATAATCGAAAGTTGCCAACCAGCGTTGAACCGTATGCGCAGCTGGTATGTGCCGCTTTCGCCTAACTTAGCGACAATTAATGAAATTTCTGTTCGATTTTTTCCCGGTCATTCTGTTCTTCGTGGCCTACAAGGCATTTGACATCTACGTGGCCACAGCGGTGGCGATCGTCGCGTCGATCGCGCAGGTAGGATACTTGAAACTTGCCCGCAAGAAGGTCGAGCCCATGATGTGGCTGGGCCTTGGCATCATTCTGATTGCGGGCGGCGCGACCATTCTTTTCAAGAACGAAATGTTCATTAAATGGAAGCCGACTGTGCTGTTTGCGGCGATGGCCGCCGCCATCGCCATTGCGCAGTTTTGGTTCAAGAAGAATCCAGTCTCGTTCATCTTCAACAACACCATTCAGGCACCGGACGCCGTTTGGCAAAAGCTTTCTCTGACCTGGATCGCGTTCCTGTTGTTCGTGGCCGCACTCAACATTTGGTTTGCTTATTACACCTCCACCGACACCTGGGTGTTGTTTAAGACCTTCGGCGACATGGGGCTGTTTTTCATCTTCATCGTTCTCCAAATTTTCTGGCTGATGCCTTACCTTCCCGGCGACGATCAGGCGCCGGAAGCAGCGACGCCGCGGCCGCAGGACGGCAAGGTCAGCCCTGAAGGAAAAGTCTGATGTACTACGCGCTTATTTGCGAAGAGCTTCCTGGTGCCCTCCAGCGCAGGACGGATAACCGACCGGCGCACGTCGAACGACTGAAGGCGCTGGAAGCAGAGGGACGCCTGCTGCTGGCGGGGCCGCATCCAGCCATCGACAGTACAGACCCGGGGCCGGCTGGTTTTTCCGGCTCACTGATCGTTGCCGAATTTGCGTCGCGGGAAGCGGCGATCGCGTGGGCGGCGGAAGACCCCTACTGCTTGGCCAACGTGTTCTCGCGCGTCACTGTGAAACCCTTCAAGAAAACCCTGCCGGCCTGAATCGATGAACCTTTCGGTGAAAGATGAAATCGTAGCGAGATTGGCCGCATTGCAGCCAAGTGATCTGTACGTCATCGACGATTCAGCCGCGCACGCGGGTCATCGGGGTGCCAGCGAACATCTCGCCAAAACCGGCGCCGGCGACGGAACTCATTTTGAGATCAGTATCGTGTCAAAACAATTTGTCGGAATGAATCTGGTGGCGCGGCACCGGATGATCTATCAACTGCTGGACGATTTGATGAAATCGCGTATTCACGCGCTGAAAATCGACGCGCGCGCAACTTGATCAACTTTTTTGTATCACTCACCAGAAGGAAGAAGCAATGCAACTGACCAGAAAAACCCTCGCTCTCGCAGTCGCTGTCGCCGTGTCCTTGCCTGTTTTGGCAACCAACGCGATGGCGCAGTCCAAAGCCGAAAAGGCGCCCACCAAAGCAGCAGCAAAGGCTGAAGGCCGTATCAGCGTCAATGGCGTGGTCATTCCACAAGCATTTTTCGATGCCATGAATCGCGAGCGGGAGGCCGCCGGGCAGGCCTCTTCACCGGAGATGGCTGCCGCCATCCGCGACGAGCTCGTCAACCGCGAGGTGTTGGCACAGGCCGCCGCGAAGCGCGGTCTGGACAAAGATCCAAGCGTCGCCGCGCAAATGCGCATTGCTGCACAGACGGTCATGATCCGCGCTTTCATTGACGATCACTCCAAGGCAAACCCGGTCACTGATGCGCAGTTGAAGTCGATGTACGAAGCGTTCGTATCGCAGATGGGCGACAAGGAATACAAGGCGCGCCATGTTCTGGTTGATACCGAAGAAGAAGCGAAAACAATCATCGCGCAGCTCGGCCGCGGCGAGTCATTCGAAAAGTTGGCTAAGGACAAATCCAAGGACACCGGTTCCAAAGACAACGGTGGTGATCTTGACTGGGGTCCTGCCGGCCGCTACGTACCGGAATTCGGCAATGCATTGCGCGTTCTGCAAAAAGGGCAAACCACGCCGAACGCCATCAAGACACAGTTTGGATGGCACGTCATTCGCCTTGATGATTCACGCGATATGAAGCCGCCGAAGTTCGACGACGTCAAAGAGAATTTCCGTCAGCGCGCGCAGCAGGAAACCATCTCGCGCCTGGTTCAGGACTTGCGCTCGAAAGCGAAGATCGAGGAAAAGTAGCCTTCAGGAATTACCGTTAGTCTCAATGTATCGAACAAAAAAGGCAGCCGAGGCTGCCTTTTTTGTTGTCCGTCTGCCCTCACTGCGTCTGCTTCAGTCCGGAGAGTGTCTCCACTGAAGTTGACGAAGGATGATCAATCTAAATCAAATCGGCGCGTTTGCATAGTATTGCGCCGGCCAGCATGATCAAGTAACTTACGGACATGACACAGCCCCTCGCCCCCATCCGCGTACAGTTCGCTAAAGCCGGCAACCAGTACCGGCTTGAGGCGTCTGTCTCGCGCCTGTTACCGCGAGAGATCCCGCAGGTTGTGGCGGCTTTCACTCAAGTTTGGACCAAGCCCGAAGAAGTTGAAAACTTGGCTGTCGGGGGAGTGTCAGGCGAAGCCTTGATCCTGACGCTGATCGCGGAGCATGAACTCAGACTTAGCGAGCGTCCGGCCGATCTCGCGCACGCGCTGACTTACGCGATTTGGCAAAAGCTGGATCGATACGTTAAGGTGACCGTGGAAACGACCTACCTCGGCGAATCGCCTGATGCTCACTTCGAATATGGCGAAGACCAATACGCCAACGCCTACGGCGCCAGATTCGAAAACTAGCCTGCCCAGACTCGCGCATTGCGGAACATGCGCATCCACGGGCTTGCCGATGGCTTTCCGTCTGCATCACGCGCCTGCCAAGTCGCAGGGCGCCACGACATATTGGCAATCAAAGCTGCGCGCTCAGGGTGCGGCATCATGATGGTGAATCTGCCATCCGGCGTGGTGAAGGCGGTCATGCCCAGCGCGGAGCCGTTCGGGTTGTCCGGGAATCGGTCGGTCGCCTTGCCAGCGTGGTCAACAAACTGCGCTGCGCACAACCAGCGCGCAGCATCCCTCTGCACCTGATCGCGAAATACAGCACGGCCTTCGCCGTGGGCCGTTGGTACGGGAATCGCCGAGCCCGCCATCCCGGCGAAAAAGATCGACGGCGACTCCCGTATCTCGAGCATCACGGTTCTGGCCTCGTATTGCTCACTTCGATTGCGTTTGAACTTCGGCCAGTGTTTGGCGCCTGGAATGATCTCCGACAGATTGGACATCATCTGGCAGCCGTTACAAACACCCAACGCAAACACGTCAGTGCGTTGAAAGAACGCCGCGAACTCATCTCGCGCGCGGCGGTTGAACAGAATCGACTTCGCCCAACCCTCGCCGGCGCCGAGCACGTCGCCGTAGGAAAAGCCGCCACACGCTGCGAGCCCTTGAAACGCCGACAGTGCGACACGCCCCTCGATGATGTCACTCATGTGAACGTCGATCGCGGCGAAGCCGGACTTACTGAACGCATGCGCCATTTCCACCTGTCCGTTGACGCCTTGCTCGCGCAAAATCGCGACCCGGGGTTTCGCGTTGCTCTTCACGAACGGTGCGCAGATATCCACGTTGTGGTCAAAGGCCAATCTGCCGAACAGCCCCGTATCCGCTGGTTCATCGACTCGGCGATACTCCTCTGCGCTAGTCCCCGGGTTGTCGCGGAGCGATTGAATCAAATAGCTGGTCTTGCTCCACGCGCGCTGCAAATCGCGCCGCGACGCGACCAGCAACGGTTTGGCCGCACGTACTAGACGCAGTTCATCGCTTTGGTTCGGATGGCCGATAACATGTGTCGCGGCACCAAGTCCGGCTTCACGGATGGCGCCCATCACAGCGGTACGCTCGGCACGTCGGATCTGCATCACCGCGCCAAGCTCTTCGTTGAATAGCGCACCGAGCAGGCTCGCATTGAGCCCGAGTTTTTCAGACGACTTGGTGGAGTCATAGTCATCCACGTCGGTCTCGCGCTCACCGAACGTAAGTTCGTCCAGGTACAACGTCACGCCGCGGTGAGAGGCAAACGCCATCTCTGCAACGCAGCCGATCAGCCCCCCGTCGGAGCGGTCATGGTAGGCGAGCAAATATCCTGCCCTTGCAAGCGTGCGGACGACGCCAAAGAAGCGTTTCAATGCGTCTGCATCATCTACGTCCGGGGTGACGCCACCGGTCACCGAGTACACCTGCGCCAGCGCCGAGCCGCCCATGCGGTTTCGGCCATCGCCAAGATCGATCAGCAATAGCTCGGTATCGGGTTCGTCGGCAAGCAGCGGTGTCAGAGTGCGACTCGCGTCGCCCACGACGGCGAACGCCGAGACGACGAGCGAGACCGGCGCGACGACCTGCTTTTTTGTATCGCCATCTTGCCACCCAGTCTGCATCGACAACGAGTCCTTGCCGACGGGAATGCCGATACCAAGCTTGGGGCATAGATCCATGCCGACGGCTTCCACGGTCGAAAATAGATTCGCGTCTTCGCCCGGGTGACCAGCGGCCGCCATCCAGTTCGCAGAAAGCTTGATTTGACCAATCTCACCAACATCGGCGGCAACCAGGTTGGTGATCGCCTCACCCACCGCCATCCTGCCCGATGCCGGGGCATTCACCACCGCCATCGGAGCACGCTCGCCGATGGCCATTGCCTCGCCCTGCAGCGTATTGAAGCCCATCATAGTAACCGCACAGTCGGCGACTGGCACTTGCCACGGTCCGACGAACTGGTCACGCGCGGTCAGGCCTCCGACCGACCGATCGCCGATCGTGATCAGGAACGACTTGTCGGCAACGCTGGGTAACTGCAGGACACGGTACAGCGCGTCCTCCAATCCAACATCGTCGAGCACGAACGGCTCTTCAACGCGTGCAACGGAGGCCGCTCTACGGACCATTTTTGGCGGCTTGCCGAGCAGAACATCCAGATCCATCGACACGGGTACATTGCCGAACAGACGATCGTTGACCACCAGAGTGTGGTCCGCCGTCGCAGTGCCCACCACCGCAAACGGACAACGTTCGCGTGCACAAAATGCAGCGAACGCCTTTAGTGACTCAGGCGCAATCGCCAGAACATAGCGTTCCTGTGATTCGTTTGACCAAATCTCGCGCGGACTCATCCCCGGCTCCAATGTGGGCACGTCGCGGAGTTCGAACGTTGCCCCCACCCCACCCGTATGTGCCAGTTCCGGCAGCGCGTTGGAAATGCCGCCGGCACCCACATCGTGGATCGACAATATCGGGTTGTCCGGTCCTCGCTGCCAGCAGGCATCAATCACCTCTTGGCATCGCCTCTGCATCTCCGCATTGGCGCGCTGAACCGAATCGAAATCAAGTGCTTCCGTGTTGGTTCCGGCCGACACCGAGGACGCAGCTCCGCCACCCAGGCCGATGCGCATTCCCGGCCCGCCCAGTTGAACGAACAGTGATCCGGGCACCAGCGGTTTCTTGTGGGTGTGCTCTGCCGCAATATTGCCGTAGCCGCCGGCAATCATGATCGGCTTGTGATAACCCCGCACGACGCCGTTGACCGCAAGTTCGAAGGTGCGGAAGTAACCGCACAAATTGATGCGTCCGAACTCGTTGTTGAACGCGGCCCCACCGATCGGCCCCTCGATCATGATGTCCAGCGGCGAGGCCACACGCCCGGGTTTCCCGTAAGGCGTTTCCCACGCATGCGTGTAGCCGGGAATATTCAAGTTTGAAACGGAGAACCCGGTCAGCCCGGCTTTCGGTTTGGCGCCGATGCCGGTCGCCCCTTCGTCACGGATTTCGCCCCCCGCCCCGGTTGCAGCACCAGGCCACGGCGCGATCGCAGTCGGGTGGTTGTGCGTCTCAACCTTCATCAGCACATGGGTTTCTTGGGCGTAAAACTGATACTCGCGATCCGCCGCTGGGTAGAAGCGATCGATGTGCGCGCCAGCCATCACCGCCGAGTTGTCGGAGTAAGCGACGATGGTACCGTTGGGCGACACGCGATGGGTGTTGCGGATCATGCCAAACAAGGTCATGTGCTTGTCAACACCATCAATCGTCCAACTGGCGTTGAAAATTTTGTGCCGGCAGTGTTCCGAATTCGCCTGCGCGAACATCATCAGCTCAACGTCGGTTGGATTCCGCGCGATCTTGATGTAATAGGCATAGAGATAGTCGACTTCATCTGCAGACAGGGCCAAACCCAGTTGGGCGTTGGCGGCGTCGAGCCGGGACTTGCCGCCCTCCAGCACGTCCACGCTCGCCAGCGGTGCCGGTGGCTGGGTCTCAAACAAAGCGCGGCTATCAAACCCTGGCACACGCACTTCCTCGGTCATCGGGTCATACAGGCACGATTGCACGAGGTTCTGTTGCGCCGCCGAAAGGCTGGAAAATCCGTCAATCGCGTAAGCGGTTCCGCGTTCGATTCTCGAAATGGCCTCCAAGCCGCAGTTTTGCGCGATGTTGGTTGCCTTGGACGACCATGGCGAAACGGTACCGCTGCGGGGGATCACAATGACGGCTGGCGCAAAGGCGGTGCTTTGCCCCTCTCCGTAGGTCAACAGACGCTCCAAGATCGCGTTTTGTTGGTCGTCCAGCGGACGGATTGTCGAGACAAAGTGGACGAACTCCGCGTTGACACCGCTGACGTCCAAGCCGGCAGCACGCATGACATCAAGCAGTTTTTGAACGCGGAAAGGCGAGAGCGCCGATGGTCCCCTCAGCACGATCGGCGCCGCTGCGTTGAGGTGGGCGGCGGCAGGCGACAAATTCATGGGTACACGATGAGGAGATGGATGACGGGAACGGGAGCGCCTGACTGAGCTTGCTCGAGATCGATTATACAGAGCGGCCCGTTGATGTTCGGGTCCCCTGCATGTCCGACTGATCGGGCCCTACAGCCACTTGAGTTGAACACGAACCCGGCGGAAAGCCTCCCGGTCGATGCCATCCGCCCAAAGGGAAAACACTCGTGGAAACCAGCGCCGCCAGCGCGGGTCACTCGGCAGCCGGTACGGAATGCTCGTGAAATAGGTGGACACATAAGCGCGCGACCCAAGCACGCCCTCAGCCTCGACGGCACCCCCTCGCTTGGTCGGGTGACGATAGCGCAATCTGATGCCCAGTCGGCGCGCTGTCTCCGGCTGCGTACGATGCTGGGGAGGGTAAGCCTCGCCGGCACCCACGACAGGCAGTGGCCCGTGCGGACTGCCGGGCACGTCCAACTCAAACAAATAGAACGCCGATACGGCGCCTGCCGAAAGGTGTCGGACTAGATATACGTCTGCTATCGTCGACAGGAAAAGCAGCGCAAGGAACGCGGCACGCACCCAATCCGGCATTTGAACAAAGAACGCAGCAATTACAGCCAGCAATGGCGCAGCCAGCGTGAGCGCCAGATTGACATTCGATGGTTTGATCTCAATCCATCTTTCATCCATCACTTGATCGGGATTCATTGCGCGGCGAGATCCATGGGAGGCCTTGGTTCAAGGCTGTAAAATTCGCGTGAATAGAACAAGGATCATTTTGACATGAGCGAAAGCTGGACTAACAGTTTGTTGAAGATGGGGGCCCATTTCAACGCGGGTCGCGTGACCGGCTACGCATCCGAGGAGCCTGACGATTGGTCGATCGGCTCGCGCGGTATTTGCGACCTTTCACACTACGGCCTGATCCGCGTTTCGGGTGAGGATGCGGGCCGCTTCTTGCAGGCGCAGCTGACCAACGACGTGTTGGCTCTCGATGTTGGTGCGGCGCAACTCAATGGCTGGTGTTCGCCCAAGGGACGTTTGCTCGCGGTCTTCACCCTATGGCGCTCCAGCGACGCCTACTACTTGATGCTGCCGCGCCTGCTGCAAGCGGGAATCCAGAAGCGGCTGGGTATGTTCGTCTTGCGCGCCAAAGTCGCCATCGAGGACGTCAGTACGTTCGCCGTTCGTTTCGGACTGATTAGCGGCTCATCGACGGAACTGACGGATGTTCTTCCAAACGACCCGTCACCGGCTCCGGGCACGGCGCACACGACTGCCACAGGCACGGTCGTGCGCCTCTCACCGACGCGCACCATTGTCGTCGTCGACCCGCTGGCGGCAGAGCAGACTTGGGACGACTTGGCGTCGCAGCGTTCTAGATTGACCGCGAATGCGTGGGATCTGGCAAGCATTCGGGACGGCGTCATCGAAGTGCTACCCGAAACACAGGACGCGTATGTACCGCAGATGGCGAACTTCGAGCTAGCCGGTGGCGTGAGTTTCAAGAAGGGCTGCTATCCGGGCCAAGAGATTGTCGCCAGAACGCAGTACCGGGGCATTCTGAAACGTCGCATGGTCCGTGTCCGGATCGCGTCTGAAACGCCACTTTTGCCAGGCACACAGGTCTATTCGCCGCTGTTTCCCGGACAGGCGGCCGGCACAATAGCGACCTCGGCACGCTCGGCTGCCGACACCGTCGAGGCACTGGTGGTCGCCCAACTCGAGGCCATTAGTAACAACAGCTTGTTTGTCGACCAGAGTTTCTCGACGGCCGGCCAATTAGCAGTGCTGTCGCTTCCCTACCGGCTGCCCGACCAGCACTAGAGGCTACGCCGCATCTCAAGATGCGGGATGCCTGCTTCGACAAATTCCGCGCCCACTGAGAGAAACCCTTGCTTGTAATAAAACGGTGTCGCGTGGGTCTGTGAATTGAGCCGAATCGCATGGTAGCCGCGGCGTTTGGCGTCTTCACACAGAAGTTCGAGCATCTCTTGACCTATGCCCTTGCCGCGCCAATCCCTCAGAACGGCCATTCGACCGATGCGGGGCAGCGGTTTTTCGAGCAACATACGGGCGGTGCCAATGGCGTCACCCGTTGCGTTGGTCGCCACAACATGAATCACTTGTGCCGAATCAGCGTCCAATTCATCAAGCTCCAGCTCTGGCGGCACGCCCTGCTCGAGGACAAAAACGTCAAAACGAATTTTCGACAGCACCCCGCGTTCAGAGTGCCAGTCGGCGAAGCGGACTTCGTGTGCGGCGCTTGTCATTTGTCGTTGCTTTGGTTGCCGACGGTGCTTGCGCCGTCCTTGGCGCTCGTATGCGTGATCTAGCGTGGCCAGCATGCGGAAATTCACCAAATCCCGAATCGCGGCGAGTGCAATCATAACCGCAAAATCACCGTCGACGAAAACCGTGAACGTTTCGATTCCGCCGCAAGCCGCGCTTGCATGGGTCAAACCACGGTGGCTTAAAACAACGGTTTCTTCTTCGCCGCGTTGTAGCGCTTGATACCGTCCGCGATCGCCTTTCGCGCATCCGCGACGCCCACCCACCGGTCCACCTTCACCCACTTCTTGGGCTCTAGATCCTTGTAGTGCTCGAAGAAGTGTGCAATCTGCTTTAACTGGACCTCGGGAAGATCGCGCACACTTTTCACGCTTCGATAGATCGGGGTCAACTTGTCAATCGGCACCGCGAGAAGTTTTTCATCGCCGCCCGCCTCGTCGGTCATTTTCAACATCCCTAACGGGCGGCACCTGACAACCACACCCGGGATCAGCGGGTGGGGCGTGATAACCAACACATCGACCGGATCTCCATCGTCCGACAGCGTGCGTGGAATGTAGCCGTAGTTGCACGGATAGTGCATGGATGTGGACATGAATCGATCAATGAACAATGCGCCGGTCGCCTTGTCCAACTCGTACTTGATGGGGTCGCCATTCATCGGTATTTCGATGACGACATTGACGTCGTTGGGGACATCGCGGCCAGAGTCAACTCGATCTAGGTTCATGAACTTTCTTCCTCGATGCGTAAATTACGGAATGTGCGGAATGTGGTTAGGGGGCTTCTCAAAAGCGCCCTTTTGCTTTAGTCTCTAGCCGGGGGCGTGCCTCCTCGATACGTGATTTGCTCGATGTGCACGCCTTCCGGGATTATCGCCGTTCACCTCAATTCCGCCAAATCCTCGGATCGGGCGCGAATCGACAAAGGAGAGAAAGTGCATTCCCCACGCCAACCCCGTCGAATCCTTGCCAGCCAGCACAAACGGGCACCGTTGGTCGCGAACCCGCTCGCCGACCTGGCACAGCACGAGCCCGCATTCTCCATTTTCTCCGATGAGGCCAAGCGGTTTCCACTGATTCTGACACTCGACCAAAACGGCATCCCGCACCGCTGGATCACTTGGCAGCACGCCGTTTGGTATTACGCGAAACAGCGCGTCGCATGGGAGACAGGGTCGGAAGCGTTTACGGTTAACGGCGGGAAGTCTCGCGACACAGGAGAAACGTCTTCTGTGACGGCGGCGTCCATCATTGCCATTCGCGGCAAAGCAATGGCCATCAAGGGGTTCAACCAAGTTCCGCCTCTCAACAACCGCGAACTGTTTCACCGTGATCGCCACATTTGTGGGTATTGCGGCGGCTTGTTCTCACACGCAAAACTGACACGCGATCACATCATCCCCTACTCAAGACGTGGGCAAGACAGTTGGATGAATGTCGTCACCTCGTGCCGCAGTTGTAACGAGCGCAAAGGCAATCGGCTGCTCGAAGAAGCTCACATGCAATTGCTTTACGCACCGTATGTGCCGAACCGCGCTGAATTCCTGATTCTGGCAAACCGCCGGATTCTGGCCGATCAGATGGAGTTCCTTAAGCAGCACGTCGCCGCCCAGAGCCGCGTCCACCTCGCAGCCTAGGGCGCCTTACTCGGCGGCGCTCTCTCTAGGGTTCAAGCCCGCTCGACAAACATTGCATCACCGTAGCTGAAGAAGCGATAACGCGCATCTACAGCGTGCCGGTACGCCCGCATGGTGTTGGCGTGTCCGGCAAACGCGGATACCAACATCATCAGTGTGGATTTTGGTAAGTGGAAATTCGTCACCAGACAATCGACCACCCTAAACGCGTAGCCCGGTGTAATAAACAGCGCGGTTTCGCTCGCGCCGGCTGCGAGAGTGCCGTTTCGCGCGGCCGACTCCAACGTGCGCATGCTGGTCGTTCCCACCGCAATCACCCGCCCACCGTGTTCTTTCGTTCGGGCAACTGCCTCCACCGTTTCCGCCGACACCTGATACCACTCGCTATGCATGATGTGCTTGGAAATATCATCATCGCGCACGGGGCGAAACGTACCTGCTCCAACGTGCAGCGTTACAAAGGTCTGCGATACACCCTGTGCGACCAGCGCATCGAGCATCGGCTGGTCAAAGTGCAGCCCGGCGGTTGGGGCGGCGACCGACCCGGCGTGTTTCGCATAGACGGTCTGGTAGCGCGACTCATCCTCGATGTCGGCGTCGTGCGAAATGTAAGGGGGTAGCGGCACTTCGCCGATTCGATCGAGTATTTCGTAGATCGACGTGGTACCCGCAAAATGTAGTTCAAATAGGTCATTAACACGGCGCGCCACAACAGCACGCACGCCGTCGGCAAACAACAGTCCACCGCCTGGTTTGGGTGATTTCGACGCACGCAGGTGCGCCATTGCAACGCGTTGGACACCATCCAGCGCGGGCAACACACGCTCAACCAGCACCTCGACACCACCACCGGTGTCCTTATGGCCGTGCAACCGGGCTTTTATTACCCGCGTGTCATTGAAAACCAGCAGATCGCCAGGACGCACCAAGCCCGCCAAGTCGACGAATTGACGATCCGTCAGGCAACCGGTCTTACCGTCAACATGCAACAGCCGACTCGAGGTGCGTTCCGCCGGCGGGTGCTGTGCAATAAGCTCTGCCGGCAGCTGGTAATCAAAATCGGTTGTCTTCATCTGCTCGCTGCGCCCAAGGTCTACGCTGGCTGAAAACAAAAAATGCCCCACATAGGAGCATTCAATGTTTGGTGCCGGGAGCCGGAATCGAACCGGCACGATGTTGCCACCGCTGGATTTTGAGTCCAGTGCGTCTACCAGTTCCGCCATCCCGGCATCAGGTAGGGGAGGCAGTATAACCTGACTGACACCATCGCGGGGATGCCACCGTCCCCCACCATCCACACTCGGCACTGACGACACCAATCGGCGTCTGGCGCGACTATCGCACGCATTCGCCGCATTGAGATCGTCCCGGACGAGGGCTTCTCCTATAATTGTCCCAACGTCACCAATCTGAGGCTGCTCGTGTCCATCACCGATCTTTCCAAGCTATCCATCGACCGTTCCCAGAAGGCCTTTTCCGGTGGCAAGCGCAATCGAAAGCGCTGGTGGATCGGCGTCGCCGTCGCCGTCGGCGTGATCGTGGCATTCGTCATTTTTCGCGGCGGCAACCGCGCAACGACCGTAGAACTGGGTACGGTTGCGTCGGCATTTCCATCGCAGGCGATCACGGCGCTCAACGCGACTGGGCGCGTATCGGCATCTCGCAAGGCAGCCGTGTCGACCAAAGCGACTGGAAAGCTGGAGTATTTGGGTGTGCAGGAAGGATCCGTCGTCAAGGCCGGCCAGGTGCTTGCCCGCATCGAGAACAAGGACGTCGTTGCCACGCAGGATCAAGCGCAAGCCAATGTACGCGCGGCCAAGGCCAATATGGAGCAGGGTTTGGCTGAACTGCGCGACGCCGAAGCGAACCTCCGTCGTACCGAGGATCTGGCGAAGAAAAATTTCATCTCAGGCGCGCAACTTGATACCGCCATCGCTAGACACGACCGCGCACTTGCCGGGGTGGCTGCCCAGAAGGGACAGATCGGCGTTGCCGAAGCCAATCTGCGCGCGACCAACGTTGGCGTTGAACAAACCATCATTCGTGCGCCGTTCGATGGCGTGATCCTCACCAAAAATGCCAACGTCGGTGACATCATCACGCCGTTTTCATCAGCGGCCGACTCCAAAGGTGCCGTGGTCAATATCGCCGACATGACTACACTCGAAGTTGAAGCCGACGTATCCGAGAACAGCTTGTCGAAGATCATCGTCGATATGCCGGTCGAAATCCAGCTCGACGCCTTTCCGGACTTGCGCCTGCTGGGTCGGGTCAGCCGTATCGTGCCGACGGTTGACCGTGCAAAGGCCACAGTGTTGGTGAAAATCGAATTCGTAGAGAAGGACAATCGCGTACTGCCCGACATGAGCGCAAAGGTCGCGTTTCTTCAGCGCGCACTGACGGCGGAGGAGCGCAAGTCAGTGACTGCGATCCAACCCGCTGCCATCGTAAAGCGTGACGGCAAGGATGTGGTATTCGTCGTAGATGAAAAAAATGTCGCCAAGATGGTACCGGTAACGCCCACCGACAAGATCGGTGATCTCGTCCGCGTGTCTGGGGTCAAACCGGGCGATCGCGTTGCGCTGAAGCCTGACGAGAGGCTGAAGGACGGCGGCGAAGTGTCGGTCAGCAAAAAGTAGGTAGCCAGTCATGAGCACAACGCTGGTCGAGATCAAACATCTCGTCAAAACCTACACCCGTGGGGATCAGGACGTTCCAGTCCTTCGCGACATCACGCTCAACATCGAGCGCGGCGATTTCATCGCGCTCATGGGACCGTCGGGATCCGGCAAATCAACACTGCTCAATCTGATCGCAGGCATCGACAAACCTACCGAGGGAATTCTGCGCATCGACGGTCAGGACATCTCGCAATTGTCAGAAGGCGAACTCGCCGACTGGCGGGCCTCCAATATCGGCTTCATCTTCCAGTTCTACAACTTGATGCCGGTGCTGACGGCTTATGAAAATGTCGAGCTGCCGTTACTATTGACCAACCTCTCCAAAGCCGAGCGCCGCGAACGCGTTGAATTGACGTTGAATATGGTCGGTCTGTCGGACCGGATGGACCACTATCCAAACGAGTTGTCGGGCGGGCAACAGCAACGTGTCGCGATCGCCCGTGCAGTCGTGACCGACCCGACCATTCTGGTTTGCGACGAACCCACTGGTGACCTCGACAAACAGTCGGCGACCGACGTTCTCAATATGCTCAAGGACTTGAACGAAAAACTCGGTAAGACCATCATCATGGTGACGCATGACGGGCACGCCGCCGAGGCCGCAAGACGCGTGGTGCACCTTGAAAAAGGCGAGTTGCTGGGAGAAGTAGTGTGACCCGCCACGAAACCGACCACCCCACCACACTTCTGCGGCAGGTGCGGTCTTAGCCATGTATTACCTGAAACTGATTTTCAAAAACGTATTTCGTGCAAAGCTGCGCACCACACTCACCGTCACCGGATTGGTCGTGGCCATCGTTGCGTTCGGACTCTTGCAGACCGTCGTTGACGCCTGGTTCGCGGGAGCCAACTCCGCGTCCAATGCACGTCTGATCACACGCAACGCCATTTCGTTGGTGTTCCCGATGCCGATCTACTATCGGGAGCGGATGCGTTCCATCGAGGGCGTCAAGACAGTCAGCTATTCCCAGTGGTTCGGCGGCATCTACAAGGAGCCGTCCAATTTTTTCCCGCAGTTTGCCGTGGACCACACAAACTACTTCGACCTCTATCCGGAGTTTCTGATCAAGCCCGAAGAGTTGCTGGCATTCAAGCGTGACCGGCAGGGCGCGGTGGTGGGTCGTAAGCTCGCAGACCAGTTTGGTTGGAAGGTGGGCGACGTCGTGCCGATCCGCGGCACGATATTTTCCGGCAACTGGCAATTCAACGTACGCGCCATTTATGACGGCCGCGACGAAGCGACGCTGACGCGCCAATTCTTCCTGCGCTTTGATTTCATCAACGACGAGTTGAAAAAGAAATTCCCGCGCCGCGGCGACCAGATCGGCGTGTTCAATGTTCTGGTCAACGATCCCAGTCGGGCCGCAGACATCTCCAAGACCATCGACGCCGAGTTTCGCAACTCGCTGGCCGAGACGCTGACCGAGACAGAGAAAGCGTTTCAACTCGGGTTCGTGGCGCAATCAGAGGCAATTGTGGTGGCGATTCGAATCGTCTCGTTTGTCGTCATCTTTATCATCATGGCGGTGGTCGCCAACACCATGGCAATGACTGCCCGCGAGCGCATCGCAGAGTACGCAACCTTAAAGGTGCTGGGCTTTTCACCGGCTTACGTGGCGGCATTGATTTTTGGCGAGGCCATGGTACTAGCCCTCTTCGGCGCCGTCGTCGGCATCTTGCTGACATTTCCGATGGCACAAGGCTTTGCCGCCTCCCCTGCTGGAGCGGCTTTCGCGTCCTTCGCGGTCTCTGCGAGCACGGTCTGGATGCAAATTGCCTGTGCGGTGGTCGTCGGCGTGGTCGCGGCGCTGGTGCCCGGATGGCGCAGTGCGCGCGTCAAGATTGTTGACGGCTTGCGACACGTTGGATAGCCATATCGCGTCCCATGAAAATTCCCGTCTCCTACATTTTCCGCAACCTCTGGACCCGCAAGCTGACAACATTGCTGACAGCGGCCGGCATGGGTCTGGTGGTGTTTGTCTTTGCCGCCGTGTTGATGCTCGATGCCGGACTCAAGAAAACGATGGTTGGCACGGGCAGCCTGGACAACGTGCTGGCCATTCGCACCGGATCGGAGACCGAGATCCAAAGTGGCGTCACCCGCGATCAGGCGGGTCTGCTGGAAGCGATGCCGCAAGTCGCGCGCAGCAAGAACGGCGACCCGATGGTGTCGAAAGAATCATTGGTTCTGATTTCGCTGGTCAAGGCCGGGCAGGACAGAGGCTCCAACGTGGTCACGCGCGGCGTCTCGCCGATGGGTATCGCCTTGCGACCGCAAGTCAAACTGATCGAAGGCCGCATGTTTCGTCCCGGCTCATCCGAACTGGTGGTCGGACGCAATATCAGCCGTGAATTCATCGGCGCCGAAATCGGTCAATCGTTGCGATTTGCGCAGCGCGATTGGGTTATCGTCGGCATCTTCGACGGCGGCGGCAGCGCATTCGACTCTGAAGCATGGGGGGATGTCGAACAGTTGATGCAAGCGTTTCGCCGTCAGAACTATTCTTCGGTGCTACTACAACTTGCGCAAACCGACAGTTTTGACGCGCTGTTGAAGGCGATTGCAGCCGAAGTTCGCCTAACCATCGACGCCAAGCGTGAGCAGATTTTTTATGAGGATCAGTCGCGCGCGTTGTCCCTGTTCATCACCATTTTGGGAAACGTGTTGACGGTGATATTTTCGATCGGCGCGATCATCGGTGCGGCGATCACAATGTATGCATCGGTCGCCATGCGTACGTCTGAAATCGGCACGTTGCGCGCGCTAGGCTTTCGTCGCCCATCGATCCTCGCCGCGTTTCTTGGCGAGGCGTTGCTACTGGGATTGGTTGGTGGAATCGCCGGTCTCTTCTTTGCCACATTCTTGCAGGCCATCACGATATCAACACTCAACTTCCAATCCTTCTCTCAGCTGGCATTTTCATTCACCCTGACACCAAAGATTGTCGTGCAGACGCTGGTGTTCTCGATGTTCATGGGTTTCGTTGGCGGCTTCCTGCCAGCCATGCGCGCGGCGCGAATGAAAATTGTGGACTCGTTGCGCGCCGCCTGATCCACGCGAACAAAAAGGAATTTCTACAAACCTCTAAATTTTGTCTCGCCGGCGTCCCAAAAGGGACTTCCTTCGGTCGAAGTCGGGGGCCAATTTAGCTGATGTATCAACGGATTACATAACTTGGATACCGGCCTTCGCCGGTATGACAGTAGTTTTTGGAGCGTCCCAAACGTCAAACCCGTCTATTGGCGGGCGTTTTGGAGCAAAATGTGCTGAAACCTCCCGTCAACAATAGGGTTTCATAATTTGTTATACGGCCTCAGACAGCGTAATTTCCAAGTTGTCGATCAGCCTCGCCTTGCCCAGTCGGGCGGCGGCCAACACCACCAACGATCGATCCGCCGCTGTTGGAACGCCAAGGTCTGCGCGCCGCCGAATCGCCACATAGTCTGGCTTCCACCCATGCGCAGCCAGAGTAGTCATCGTCGTCGTCTCGAGCGACGCGACGTTCGCGGCGGGCTGTTGCATCGCGTCTCGCACATGTTGAAGCAAGGTGTAGAGCCGTGGCGCCTCCACCCTTTCTTCAGCGGTCAGATAACTATTGCGTGATGACAACGCCAGGCCATCGTCCGCGCGCACCGTGTCTGCCAGCACCAGTTTGATCGGCAGATTGAGTTGCTGCACCATGTTGCTAAGTACGCGACATTGCTGGTAGTCCTTCTTTCCGAATACCGCGTAGTTAGGCTGCACGATATTAAATAGCTTCAGAACAACCGTCGCGACGCCGCGAAAATGTCCGGGGCGAACTTCTCCGTCGAGCCGGTGCTGGATGTCGTCCGGCTCGACCACGTAGGTCTGCTTAGCCGGGTACAACTCAGACTCGTCGGGCGCGAATACGATATCCACGCCAGCAGCAGCACAGCGCTCACAATCTTGCTCGAAAGTTCGCGGATACTTGTCGAAATCTTCGTTGGGGCCGAACTGCAGACGATTGACAAAGATCGACACCACGACGCAACTCCCTGCACCGCCCGAAGCTCGGGCGACGCGCACCAGGTCGACATGCCCGGCATGCAGATTGCCCATGGTCGGTATGAACGCGACGACACCCTTTTGCCCAAGGCGCTCACGCAACGCGCCAACCGTGTTGATTACCTCCATCGCTTAGGCAGCGCTCATGTATTCTTTGCCGCCGCGCAGAGTCTCGATGCGCCTGACCAGCAGGTCAAGGTGTTGGGCGTTGTCGACAAAGTTAAAACGATCGCTATTGACGATCAACAGCGGTGACTCCGCATAGTCATAGAAATAGCGGGTGTAGGCATCCGACAGTTTGAGCAGATAGTCCTCCGACACTGCGCGCTCCATTGGTCTTCCGCGGCGCTCGATTCGATGCATCAGTTGGTCGACCGAGGCCTGCAAATAGATGACCAAATCCGGCGTCGGCGCCTGCGGCTTGAGATGGTTGTACAACTGGGAGTAGAGCGCAAACTCGTTGTCATCCAGCGTCAGCTTGGCGAACAGCGTGTCTTTGGCCAACATGTAGTCGGCGACAGACTTGCGGTCGAACAAATCCGGCTGCCGAATCGCCGAAAGTTGATTCACGCGCTGGAAGAGAAAGAACATCTGGGTGGCTAGCGCATAGCGCTTCATATCGCGGTAAAACTGCGGCAGGAATGGATTGGCACCCGGATCCTCAAGCATCAGGTCCGCGCCAAACCGCTCAGCCAGCAGTCTGGCGAGGGTCGATTTGCCGCACCCAATCGGGCCTTCCACGACGATGTAGCGGTGCTTCATGGTTTCGGCCGACCTTCCGTTTCGATCATCTTTCTGACCGACTGACCGCTAACCTGCGGCAAGAAATCACGCGCCAGACCTTTGCCCGGAATATACAACTCTGGTGCGAGTTCCAGCAACGGCAGCAGCACGAAGGCGCGCTCATGGGCACGCGGGTGCGGCGTCGTCACCTCTACCTCATCCAGACACCAGTCGTTGAAGACAAGAATATCAAGATCGAGCGTTCTCGGGCCGTTTTTCACCGTGCGAACCCGATCATGCAAGCGCTCGATGTCCAGTAGCCTGGCCATCAGCACCTGTGGCGACAACGTCGTCTCAATTTCGGCCACCGCGTTCACGAATGGCGGCTGCGCCACGCCGCCGATGGGTGCCGACTCGTACAGCGACGACACTCGCATCAGCGAACATCCGGCTAGCTCGTCGATCTCACGAAGTGCCGTACGAATCTGCCGGATCGGCTCACTCATGTTGCTGCCAAGACCGATCATCACACGTGAGTGAAGAGTACTCAAGTCTTCGGCAGGCACTGTCACGGCTCGCCCTCTTGTTGTGCCCCCGCCTCCGCGCCCGATTCACTTCCAGCGGTGGATTTTTTCCGGCGACGCCGTTTCTTCTTCGGCCCCTCATCCGGCAACAGCATTGTTTCGCGAACGTCGTCGTCAGCAAACTGAAATGTTTCCCACCACTTGGCAATCTCCATCGACGCATCGCCCGCCTCGGCGCGCAACATGTAGAAATCGTAGCAGGCGCGAAAACGCGGATGCGTGAGTAAGCGCATCGCCTTGCCGCGCGACTGAAACGCGAAACGTGGTTGCGCCAACCATAATTCTTTGATGTTGCCGTCAAACCGCCTCGGGATGGCAAGCGACTTACGCTGCGTGTCCAGAACATCGTCCATCGCTTGATGCGGCGCCGCCAGCGGACGCTCACCTTTTGCTTCGAGCACTTTGCAACGCGCGCGCATCGGAAACCAGAACAACGCCGCAAACAGGAAGGCCGGCGAAACACCGCGATCATCGTTGATCCGTTCGTCGGTCCGCGTGAGGGCGAGGGTGGCGAACGCGCGGCTCTCCGGTGCGCTCAGAATATCTTCAAGTGACGGTAACAGCAGGGTATGCAAGCCAAGCGTGCGCAACTTCTCAATACATGCCAGGGCATGTCCTGAAAACAGCAGCTTTTGCATCTCGTCAAACAACCGCGCTTCCGGCACATTCGCCAGCAGTGGCTTGAGCGTCGCGATCGGGGCTTCCGTTGCCGGTTCAATTGTGAATCCCAGCTTGCCGGCCAACCTCGCCGCGCGCAGCATGCGAACCGGGTCTTCACGATAGCGCGCTTCCGCGTCACCAATCATCACAACACGTTTCTTCTCGATGTCGTGCACGCCGTTCGTGTAGTCCCAAATCTCTTCAGCCGCCGGATCGTAGAACAGCGCGTTCATGGTGAAGTCACGACGGATCGCATCGTCTGCTTGCGATCCATAAACGTTGTCGCGTAACAGGCGACCGTGCTCGTCGGTGTTGGCGCTCTCTTCGTCACTGCTCGCCACATGCGCCGAACGAAACGTCGAGACCTCGATCGTTTCCTGACCAAACATGACGTGCACCAAGCGAAACCGGCGACCAATAATTCGTGAGCGTCGAAACACACTGCGCACCTGTTCAGGCGTTGCGTCGGTCGCGACGTCGAAGTCTTTCGGGTGGCGACGCAGCAGCAGATCACGCACCGCACCGCCGACGACGAAGGCCAAGTAGCCAGCCTGCTGCAACTGCTCGCAGGTTCGGATTGCCGCATCGGACAACTCGGACCGATCAATGCCGTGCTGTTTGCGACTGAAGCGGAGCGGCTCGCCAACGCCGGCATCACTCTTGCGCCCGCTCTTGCGGTTGAATACTTTATCGATGAATCGTTTGATCATGAGGAAGGCGGTATGAGATCCATTACGGGCCAGCCATTCTTCTGAGCGATGACCCGCAACGTAGGATCCGGATTTACCGCCACCGGCCTGTTGACTCGCTCAAGCAGGGGCAGGTCATTAAGCGAGTCGCTATAGAACCAGCTGTTTTCGAAATCTTCGATGCGCTTACCCATATCGGCCAGCCAACGCTCGACGCGGATGATTTTGCCCTCACGAAACGACGGCAGCCCGGTCGGCGCGCCGGTGTAACGTCCGTCGATGACTTCGACTTCACAGGCAATCAAGGTGTCGACACCAAAGCGCCTGGCGATCGGACGCGTGACAAACGCGTTGGTGGCGGTGACAATTGCGCAAAGATCACCTGCGTGTTTTTGGATCAAGGCCATCGCCCCCCCACTGATCATCGGCTCGATCTTGTCGCGCATATAGCGTTCGTGCATCGGTGCCAATTCCGCGTCCGTCTTGCCGGCAATGGCGGTCAATGCAAAGCGCAGGTAAGCATTGATATCGAGCGTACCAGCTTTGTATTGCGCCCAATACTCATCGTTCTTTCGCGCGTGCTCGACAGAATCGACCAATCCCTGCTCGGCCAGAAACTGTCCCCACGCATAGTCGCTATCGCCGCTAAGCAGCGTGTAGTCGAGATCGAACAGGGCAAGCGACTTCAATGACCGCTCCCGAACTCAAGCTCTGGTTGTTCCATCTGCCTGAGCATGGGCAGCGTAATTTCACGGCCAGTCTCAAGCGAAAGGCGGTCAAGTACATCGAGAGTGCCGATCAACGATGCCATATCGCGCCGCCCATGCCGCAACAAGTAGGCGACGACGTCATCACGCAGACCAAAGCCGCGCGAGGCTGCATGGGCACGCAGCGCAGCCATTTTCTCGTCGTCGGTCAGCGGCTGCAGACAAAACACCAGCCCGCTACCGAGGCGGCTGCTCAATTCCGGGCGCACCGGCAGGTCGCGCGGGGCCAAACTTCCCGATACTAGGACCATTGCCTGCGGGTCAAGCGCCCGCTGGTTGATGGCATCAAACAACGCCACCTGCTGCGCGTCGCCCAGCCGCTCGACATCGTCCATCACCACATGCAAGTCATCCCCGCCGGCTGTGTGCGTGGCAGAAGCCCTCTCCGTCCTGAACGACGATAGCAGATGCGATTTGCCGGCACCTGCTACCCCCCAAACATAGAGCACTTTAGTGGTCGGCCCGTGGCCACCCATGGCTGCCGTTTTCACAGCGTGCACCGCTTCAACGTTGCGCCCAGCCACAAAATTGGCGAACGTAGGAGCAGGCGGCGGCGAGATTTCGAGTACAAGTTGTTTCACAGGAGAATTATACGTGGGGCTCGGCACTAAAGCCCCAATAGGGAGATGCGTCAATCAGACGCGGGAGGCTGATGGGCAAAAAAAAACGGCCGGAAATCCGGCCGCTTCTTTTTGATACTTCTTGCTTAAAACTCGTAGCGGAACGTCACCTGAGCCTGCCACTGCGACTCAAAACGCGCCTGACGGGTCTCGAAGTCGGTGACGCCCCCGTTACGCAGGGCGTAAACGTAACGTCCCTGAGGATCGATGCCCACATAGTTGACGAAGCTACGTGTCGATGGGAATCTGATTTCGTCGATGCGGCCCCACTTCTTGTTGAGCAAGTTCGCCACGTTGAATATATCAAGCGAAATCACTGACTTGTGTTCCTTGACGAAGCCGGGTAGCTCTTGGGTGACGCGCATATCGAGCGTATTGGTCCAAGGGTTGAAGGTGTCATTACGCTTGACAACACCGCCGCGCGTGTTGATACCAGTCGCATTGACGATGCCCCAAAACGCATCCTCGTTGGTGCGACTAGACGCGGTGTCGCCCAAGAACACGACTTCGCCTGAGCCCGGGCCTTTTGGGATATACATCAAGTCGTTACCAGACTGACCGTCGCCGTTTTGGTCATTCGCGTAAATCCAGCTATACGGCTTACCACTTCGACCTTCTGCAAAGAAGCCAACGCGCGTTTTGTACTTGCCAATAAACGCGCGTTCCCACATCAACGATGCGTTGACGCGATCTTTGATCAAGTAGTTGGAGTTAGACGCCGTATTTTCGTTAGGGTTAAAGACCGCGCGAGCAAGCCAATTCGAGTTGGCGATAGATGAGGTCAACCCGCTAACTTCCTTCGCCGTCGTGTACGTGTAAGCAAGCGACCAGCTCCAGCCCTGCATCATCGGACGGCTCAACTGAAGGGTCGCTTGGCTGCCGCCGCCTTCTTTAGTCTTCGCCGCGAGCAAAACGTTGGCGAAGTTAGGGTTGCTGAGCGACCGTGCGCGATTCCCTATACAGGCGCCCGTCGTCACTAGGCTGCCGAGCGCCGTCCAGCAAGCCGGGTTGTAGCCTTGGTCAACCCAGAACATCTGGCGACCGTCGGGGCCCGCGCGGGTCGAGCCACCAAGGTTCAAGTGCTGGTAGTAAATGCCGGTATTGGTTTTGGTGTACAGAAGCTCCGCGCTCGCGACCATGCCCCACCACGGCAACTGGTGTTCGAACGCCAAGTTCGCTTTCCAAACCGACGGTTGACCGAGATCTTTGTCGATATAGTCGACGTTCGCCGCGGGCGGCGTACCAGGGAGCAGAGGCTGTGCATCCGGATTTGCACTGAAGGTACCGCCCACGGGGGGACACGCGGCGAACGCACCCGTACCACAACCGATAATGCGAGTTATCACGCCCGGATTTTGGTACGGGTTAGTTAGCCAAACGCTCGCGGCAGCACCTTGGAACAAGCCGAAGCCGCCACGCAACTGCATTGGGCGTTTGCTCTCGAACGTATAGTTAAATCCAACCCGCGGCTGAAACAGGCTAACGCCGTCAATCGTGGTGGTGTTGTCACGACCGAAGCCACCGGAGTTTCGGGTCAACCCCGAGCCGGGCACCAAAGCTGCAGCCGCTGCAGCATTTGCAAGTGGCTTGTCGCTCGTCTTTGGCACATCGATACGCGCGCCCAGCATGACCGATAAGTTCTTGTTTACGGTCCAAGTGTCTTGCACGAAGTAACCGAAGTTGGCGAGCTGCCACTTCCCGACCGCGTCGCTGAGGGCGCGGCCGGGAACGGCGACCTGTACCTGATAGGACGAAGGACGACCAATACGGAAGTTCTCAAGCGTGGCCGCCTCGACTTGTGCCGCCGTTGCCGTGGCACAATTGATTGCGCCAAAGGTGTACGTGTAAGTCGCGGTGCTGTTGGTACACGTGAAGTTATAGTTGCCAAAGACGTTGTTTGAGAACGCGTTGGCAATCTTGTTCAAGCTGTAGTCGGCACCAAACTTGACCTCGTGTTCCTTCAAGAACCAGGTACCACCGGCGTAAGCGTCGGTTGTCTTAGTACCGAGGAAGTTGAACTGACGGCTTTGCTCAGTACCAAACACGAACGATCGTGTAGCCGCTGCGGCAACAACACCCGCAGGCAACGCGCCGGGGAAGTTCAACTGAACCTGCGGTGAGCGCACAGGGGTTTTATGCACTTGGTCGTAGTCGCGCTTGGAGACTTTCAATTCGGTCGAGAAGTTGTCGGTCCAGTCAGAGAACACTTGGGCGACCGCCGTCTCAATGGTCTTGGTTGTGGCAAAGAGATTTGAGCTCAACGCGATCTGGGTCGCCGAGAAGTTCGGATAAATCGGCTCCGATTGCTCGGTCTTGTTGTAACGAATGTTGGCGCGATGCCGATCACTGATGTTCCAGTCGAGTTTTGCCGTCAAATCCTTAACAGCTAGCTGACCAGACGCGATGTCTGGACTGCCGATGTCGAAGCGATACGTTGTCGATGCAATTGACTGCGCTGCCGCAATTGCCGAGGGCGTGACGCCGACGGTGACCCCTGAGTTGCCGCCAATCGCGCTGAAATCTGGCGAGCCGCGTGTGCTGGCCAGCTCTTCGTAGGCGACGAAAAAGAACAACTTGTCTTTGATGATCGGGCCGCCGAACGTGATGCCCTTGGTGTCTTCCGAAAACGGCGCGGCTGGTGTATAAACTCCGGTCGCGCGGCTGTAACGATCACCCACCAGTTTCTGGTCGCGATAGACCTTATAGACGCTGCCTCTAAAATCATTGGTGCCCGACTTCGTCACCGCGTTGAAGTTGGCGCCGGTGTAGCCCTTCTGGGTGACGTCATAGTTAGAAACGTTGACCTGCACCGATTGAATGGCGTCAATCGAGATCGGCTGTTTCCGAGTGGGTAAATTGTTGGCCTCAAGCCCAAACGTGTCGCTGATGTTGACGCCGTCGATCGTGATCGAGTTATAACGGTTATTTTGTCCCCCAGCCGAAATTGCGCCGCTCTCTTTATCCGTCTGCGCCAAACGCGGATCTGTACGCGCATAGTCCTGAAGGTTACGGTTGATCGAACCAAACGCATCGAGCTCTGCGCGACCGATATTGGTACCCGCACCCATCGAGCTCTTACTGAATACGTCAGAAATGGCCGAAGCGGCGACTTGGATCGTTTCGGTTTTCGCGCCCAGCCGGGCATCCAATGTTGCGGTCTCGGCAAGGATCAGAAATACGTTTTCGCGTTTCTCAGTCACGCCGTCCTTGGTGATTGTGACCGTGTATGGGCCGCCAACGCGAAGACCGCGCGCCGCGTAACGACCGTCCGCATCGGTGGTGGCATTGGTCACCGAACCCGACTCAACGTGAACAATCTTGACCTGCGCACCCGCAACAAATTTACCGTCAGTCGCCGAAACACGTCCTGAAAGAGCCGACGTCGTGTTCTGCGCGTATACCGATGCGCTGCCCACAGCGATCGCGACGCACAAGGCGATGTTGCTCAGCCGCAGCCGTTTTTGATTGTTCATGAATGTCACCTAGGTTTGGTTAAATATCGGTCGATACAATTGCAAAATTCTGGATGAGGTCATTGTTGTCATCACACAACACGAAGCCAACAATCCCTCTTCTTAGCTGGCGGAAATGCTCGGCGAGTGCCGAAACAAATCGGAGATGCACCTCGGTCGTTTGGACCAGCGCACAACACGGGCCATTACAGCCGCAGATTATGACGGATTCGTGACGCCAACGGAATCAATGGCTTCGCCACGATGGGACGGCTTGGCGACTTGTGTTTACAACACAATGCCTTCGGCACGGATGTTGAGAAACTGCTTGAGGTTTCGCGGCAGAAACGCT
>Ga0105047_10003370_pt1 | contig 28172 bp, 24 predicted proteins | sample MAT04_FD_78384 | JGI IMG/M metagenome (GOLD analysis project Ga0105047, IMG submission 78384) | Freshwater microbial communities from Lake Fryxell liftoff mats and glacier meltwater in Antarctica - MAT-04 (megahit assembly) | ecosystem: Environmental > Aquatic > Freshwater > Ice > Liftoff... | reverse complement strand
CGTCGGGTGGTGCAGGAAACAGTGGGAACGTCGTTCTGGCCCTTGTTGGGCGCGGTGCTGGTGTTCACGTTGATCACGGCGGCGGCGAGCTGGCACGGGTTGGAACGACCGGTGCTCCGATTCAAACGACTCGATCGGCGGGCGTGACACCGTCATCAGCGCCAGAGCGACGCGGGACACGTCTCTGGGCGTGGTACACCCGTGCTGGCACGCCGACCGTGTTGCTGTTCGTCGGGCTCGCCGTCCTCGCCACGCTCACCAACGCCGCCGGCAGTTACGTCGGCGACAACCGACTTGAACAGTTCTTCAACCCGGCGCGTCGAGTAGCTCGGTCCCTCAGCGTGTGGGACGGATCCCGGGGACTTGGTCGGGTCCGGGAGGACTTCTGGCCGGCGGGAACGCTGCCGCTGGCGATGTTCCGATCGCTCGGCGCCAACCCGATCATCGCCCAAAAGCTCTGGCATGCCTTGCTCCTTGCGATGGGCGGCATCGGGATGACTGAGCTCCTTCGGTTGACCCGACCGAAACGTTCACTGGAGCATCTGATCGCCGGGCTGACATTTGCGTTCGGGGCCTACTCCGCCACGTTCTTGACACCCTTCTCGAATCTCTACGTTCAGGTGGCTTTGGCGCCCTGGTTGATCGTCGCGTTCTGGAGAGGGCTCACCGGGGAGCGACCGTGGCGATGGGCCGGAGTGTTCGCGCTGTTGGTGCTCACGCCAGGCAACGTCGACACGCCCGGGCTGGTGTATGCGCTGGTTCCGCTGATTCCCGTCTCGCTGTACCTGCTCTTCGTCGATCGTTCGGTCACCCTCCGTCGTTACCTGGGCTGGAATCTGGGTGCCGGCCTTCTCACGCTGCTGGTGTCGGCGATGGTGCTGGCGAAGGTCTATGTCGGGCTGGGCGCCTACACCCAGCGGCTCAACGACACCGAGCGGGCGGAGATCTCGTTCCGGGTGTCGAGTTGGCCCGAAGCGGCACGTGGTCTCGGCAACTGGCTCTCCTATTTCCGAGACAGCGGCCAGCTGCTGAAACCACAGTTCGTGAGCTATTTCGACAACACCGGGGTGATCCTTTGCACCTTCGTGCCGGTCGTGGTGGCCGTGCTCACGGTGTGGTTGAGTCGTTGGCGACCGCGCTTGCTCTATGCCGGCTGTGCCTTGTTCTCCTTGGCGATCCTTGTGGGTGGCTACGTGGCCGAGTCGGGCCCCCTGGCGGGGGAGTCTCGGTCGCCTTTGGGGAGACTGTTGCTCGACGCCCTCAACGCTCCGGGGCTGGGCGCCTTCCGTAACACCTACAAGGCGGGTTCGGGGCTGGCGATCGGCGTGGCGGCGTTGTTCGGCTACGGGGTGGCTGCGTCGGCCCGGCGCATTGCTCGCATCGACGTGCAGCTCGCGTCAGGGCCGGTGGTGGTGGCGTTCGCGGCGATGTTCGTGACGGCATTCCCGTTCTGGTCGGGCAACCTCTACAACGACACCCAACAGTTTCGAGACGTACCCGCCTACTGGACCGACGCGTTCTCGTGGCTCGATGCCCAACCGGGGGACGACCGCGTGCTGCTGCTGCCGATGTCGAGCCGTACTCGGTACCGGTGGGGTTGGGTGGGCGACGACATCTTCGACTCGTTGTTGGCGCGCCCCCACACGGTGGCCACCGGCGTGCCGTTGTCGACCCCGCAAGCCGCCAACCTGGTAGAGACCATCTCGTTCGACGCCGCGGATCCCGCGTATCGGGTCGGCACGATGGCTCCCACGCTCCGCCGGCTTGGCATTCGGTACGTGCTGGTCCGCAACGACCTCGACTGGCGGGCCATGAAACGTCCGCGTCCATCGGCGTACGCCGGCCTGCGCTCCGATGACGGCCTCACCCGCGTCTCGACCTTCGGCCGCCCGGGGGAGAACACCGTCGCTGATGGCGACGATTCACCGGAGGCCGACGGGGAACGAACCTTGCCGCCGGTCGAGATTTATGAGCTTCGCCAACCCGGGTCCGACCTGGCCCGGCTCGTGACGCAGCAGCCGCCCCTGTTGGTGGCTGGCGATGGTGCGGCGTGGGGTGGCCTGGCGTTGGGGGGTCACCTCGACGGTGACGTCCCGGTCACGTACACCGGCGCCACCACCCCCGACGACCTCCGCAACTCGATGGCGGCGGGCAGCCCCATCTTCATCACCGACACCAACCGCCGACGGCTTCGGGTGGTGTTGTCGTACGAGCCGGACTACAGCTACCTGCTGGCCGACAAACAGCCGCTCGATGGCCGCTTGGTGAGCCCTCTGTTCAAGGCGCTCGGAAGTGAGTCGGTTGCGTGGTTCCGAGATGCGGAACAGATCGAGCTCACGGGCCCGGCGCGCACCACCGACGGGTCGCAACCTTGGTATCGACCCGCCAACGTCTTTGACGGCAACCCCACCACGACGTGGTCCATCCGCAAGAGCGAGCTCCCGGAGCAGCGGAGCTTCCGGGTGATCCTCAACGATCCGCAGAAGGTTTCGTCGGTCACGATCGATGTGCCCGACACCTCCGCGGCCGGCACGGGAGCGGGCGGGATCGAGGAACTCCGATTGTCGTTCAGCGACAAGTCGCGAGTGCCCATCAGTCTCCGGAACGCGCCGCTGGTGCCCGGCACCAACCTTCGACGGGTGAAGGTCGACTTCACCGAGCGCCTGACGTCGTTGATCGTGATCGAGATCGCCAAGGTCGATCCTTCGGCGTCCGCAGTGGCCCTTGCCGACGTCACGTTCCCCGGGATCGAACTTCGTGAGTACGTGCAGGCGCCCAGCGATGTCCAGTTGCTCGCCACCCAGCGCTCGGACGTGGGGGAGCTGGCCAATCGGGCGCCGTTCAACTTTCTGTTCCTCCGCGAGCCCGGTGGTGGTCCCGTCGACGAGGAGACGTCCCTTCGCCGTCGGTTCCTCGTGCTGAACGAGCGGTTGTTCATCGGCGACGGCGATCTTGTGGTGGCGCGGTCCACGTCGGATGTCGGCATCAACCGACTGGTGGAACAGCCGATCTCCGCCGCAGGATCACGGCGATTGCAGGACGAGCCCGGCAATTGGGGTGGGTACGCCGTCGACGGCGACCCGTCGACGGCGTGGGTTGCCCCTGCGAAAGCAGGCGAGACGCTGACACTCACCAAAGGCGTGGGAGGTCCCGCCACCTTCGACTCGATCAGCTTGTCGTCGGCGCGAAAGTCCGGCTACGCGGTACCCAAGCGGGTCACGATTCTCGCCGATGGCCAGGAGATCCCGCTCGACCTCACGGCCTACACCCCGTGTCCAGCGGGCGGCAGTGTCGACGGGTGCCGCGCTGGGCAGGTGATGTTGCCGTCGATCACGGCCGACTCCGTGCAGGTGCGCATCGACGAGGTGGAAGGCCAGAGCACACGTGTGAAGATCGACGAGATTCGCGTGAATGGACGGCCCAATCCACTCATCGACCTCGATCGGGAGCGCAGCGATTGCCAATCGCTCGGGGCAACGGTCGGCATTGATGTGCGCACTGCGCAACCGGTGCGCGGGCGCCTCGCCGGCTCGTTTCGTCAGTTGCTCGCCGGCGAGACGGTGCCGTTCTCCACGTGCGATCCTGTCCGACTCGGTACCGGGTGGCAGTTGCTCGACGGTGGTGACAATGGCGTGATCGATCGGCTGGAGCTTCGAAGCGCCGATGCGAGCACGCCGAAACCCCGACCGCCGACCGGCTTGGAGTGGACCACCACCCAGATTTCGCCGACGCAGTACCGCATCGAGGGCGAGGCACCGAATGGCGCCATTGCGATTCTGCAGCAGAGTTATGCGTCGGGTTGGGTGGCCGACCTAAATGGTCGCCGACTCGGCCCGGCGACCGTGACCGACACGATGAACGGTTGGGTCGTGAACGACCGTGGCCACGTGGTGATCGATATTCGATTCACGGGGCAGCGGTGGTTCAACCTGGCATCGGTGGTTTCGATGCTGGCGATTGTGCTGAGTGTCATCCTCGTGGCCTATCCGGGCGGGCGAAGGCGTGGAGCGGCCGCGCCGGGGGCGGAGGGCAAACCCGATGGGTGACCTGACCTCGCGTGCCGGTTTGTTGCGCGAGCTGGCGGTACCCGGCGGCGACCTCACCGGCGATCGTCGGTTTTCCATACCCGCCACACTCGGATTGTCCGTGGTGGCCATGGGCTGCTGCTACCTACTCGTCGGTACTTCGTTCTCGGTGATCGGGGCTGGCCTGGGTGTGGCGATGTTCTCCTACCGGCACGATCCTGCCCGCCCGGCGGCCATGGGCGCCTTCCTGCTCTTCGTCGCCGCGGCCGTCGCCACCGTTGTGGAGGACCGCCCCGGTGCGGGAGACCCGACGTTGGCCTTTGCCGCGCACCGTCCGATCGCCAGCGCCATGGGCACGATGGCCGGGGCGTTGCTCACGGTGGCGGTGGTCGTGTTCTCGATTTCGGAACGACCCCGACACGCCGGGCCACCGCAGCAAAGGCTGGTAGGGCCGGTACGCCGGTTGCGATCCACGCTGACCGACCTTCGCGCCTCAGGCCTGATGTCGATGTTCCCGCGAGTGTTCGCGGCCGGCATGATCGCCGTGGTGCTGCGAGTTGCCGCCGGCCCCCGGCCGCTCCCCGCGTCGCTCGACGGGATGGTTCGCAACGTTCGCACGGGAGTGGGGTTTGCGATGATTCCCGGCCGGCCGGCCAGCATGGTCGGGGACGTCGCCCCCCTCGGGGTGGTCGTGGGTGCGTTCAGTCCTCTCGGGGATCGGGTCGCCTTGCTTGTTGTTGGTCTCTCGATCATCGCGATGACGGCACGGCTGGCGTACCGCTGGGGGGGTCGTCGCGCCGCGGTCGCATCGGCCACGCTCGCCGCGGTGTTACCGGCGTGTTGGGACGCCCCGCTTGGTGTTTCGCTGGCAGCCCTCTTCGTCCTCGTAGCCGTGAACCTCGCCTGGTGGCCCGATTCGGGGGGTACTGCTGAACTGGATGATCGGGGTCGTGGTTTCGGGCTTGGCGTGTGCGTGGGACTCGCGGTGCTGGCCCGACCCGACGCGGTGGTGCTCGTCCCCGCCCTGTTGGCGGGCTGGTGGTACACCAATCGCCGGGCTGGGGTTCGTGTCGGTCCGAGCACCTCTGCGTTGTGTTGGATGGCGGTTGCCGGAGTTGCGGTGGTTGCGCCATGGGTGAACTACGTGTGGTCGAACTTCCATGTCGTGCTCGTGGATGGCGGCGTGCGTTCCTTTGTTGCCGATCCTGGTTCGTCGCATCGGTTGCCGGGACCGTTGGTGATGGTCATCGACCTTGCGGTCATCCTCGCGGTGGTGTTCGTCGGCTCTCGTCGTTTCGATCAGTCGGTCGCGTTCGCTTCGCGTAGGACGTGGCCCACACTGGTGATGGTGATGCTGATCGGTGCCAGCGTGATGATGGCGGTCGCCCGTCCATTCGATCGCGGGCTGCTTTCGTGGGCGGCACCGTTGGTGGCGGTCCTTCTGGGGCTCCAGCTGACGGCGCCGTCGCCCGCGCAAAGGGGCACGCCAGATAGCCGCCCCTGATCATTCGCGGATCTGCTGCTGAGGGCGGTGCGGGTTCAGGGCGGAGCCATCACCAGCGTGGCGTTGTGGCCGCCGAGTCCGAACGAGTTGGTGATGGTCACCGCCGGGATCCAGGGTCGAGGCGCACCCCACACCAGATCCCCTGAGATGGTTGGATCGGGTTCGGGAGCCACGGACGTTGCCGGAATCGCGCGGTGTTCGTACGAGAGCAGGACGCTGATCACCTCGAAGGCCCCGCTGGCGGCGAGGGCGTGTCCGGTGCGCCCCTTGACCGAGGTGACAGCTGGTCCGTGGTTGCCGAAGACCCGTCCGACCGCAGCCATCTCCTCGGCATCGCCGGCGAGGGTGCCGGTTCCGTGGGCGTTCAAGGCCCGGACCTCGGCCACCGGGATCGCGGCGTGACGCAGGGCGAGGCGCATGCTCTGTTCGATGCCGCGTCCGGAGGGTTTGCTCATGTGGAACGCGTCGTTGGTTTGCGCCCACCCGAGCATGCGCCCAAGCACCCGGACCCCGCGAGCAGCCGCATGGTCGGCCCGCTCCAGCACCACCACTGCCGCTCCTTCGGCGAAGGCGAAACCATCGCGCCGACGGTCGAAGGGGCGCACCCATTGAGATGGGCTCGTGACCCGCAGGTTGTCGTACGAGGTGCGCAGCACCTCGGGTACGGGGCCGAGGGTGGCTCCGCAAACCACGAGGTCGGCCGTCCCGGACGCGATCATCGCCGCCCCGTCGGCGATCGCGACGGTGCCACTCGCACACGAGGCGACCACGAGTTTGCACGGACCGGTGAACCCCCGCCGAAGCGAGATCTGCGACGCGCAGGCGTCCTCGCACGCCACTGCGCACAGCCATGGCGACACGGCCGACGGCCCACGTTCTTGGAGGATCGATCGCTGTGTTTCGTAGGCGGTCGTGGCGCCGTACAGATTCCCCATCACCACCCCGGAGCGAGACGGGTCGAGGTCGGGTGCACCCGCCTGAAGCCATGCCTCTTCGCTGGCCGCAACCGCATACCAAAGGTAGGGATCGAGCCGACGAGCCTCGTTGGGGCCGAACCACGGCGATGGATCAAAGGACAGCGGCGACGAATCAATGGGATGGTCGACAGAGGCCACGAGTTGCGACCACAACGCAGACGTACCGACTCCAGCGCGGCCGACACATCCCATCCCGGTGACGACCACCTCCGGCGGGGAGCCCGTATCGGTCATGGCGTCAGCTTGTGGACCGCTAAGCGCACGAAGTCGTCCACCGTGACGAGGTCGTAGAGCTCTCGATCGTCGAAGCCCACGCCGAGATCGGCCTCGAGGAGGCCAGCCACCTCGATGATGTGGATGCTGTCGGCGCCGAGCGTGTCGGCGAGCCGCGCATCGGGAGTGATGAGTTCGGGTGCAGCATCGATCACCTCGAGCAGGCGGGCGCGCAAACGTTCGAACACTTCAGCGGGATCCATGAAGGGAGTCTGTCAGAACCCGAGATACACGAACGCCTGGCCGGACGTCCCGCTGAACAGCAAGATGCTCATGACCATGCCGACCCAGAAGATGATGCGGGCGACGGTGGGAGGGTCGGTGGTTCCCTCGTGCCGTTCCAACGTTGCCTCTCGCACGTCAACCACGATGAGGGCTGCCGTGATGAAGGCGAGCAAGCCGATCGTGTCCGCATCCAGGCCGACCCACTCGAAACGGAGGATCTCTCGGTAGTAGGCCACAGCGGCACCCAGACTGGGCGCGCGGATCAGAACGATGGCGAGCCCGAGTACGGCGAGCAACGCCACGCTCGTGCGGACCTGGCGGAGGATGGTTCGAGCCCGCATGAGCGGTCGCAGGGGAGCAGGGTCCGGTTGATCACCGAGGGGCAACGAATATGGATCGCCGGCGGGGAAGGTGTCGTTCGCCGTGGGGATGCTGCGTCGTCGTGTTCGTCGCCGTCGGTCGACGGCGCGAAGGGCGACGGTTTCCGTGGCCACCAGCAGGCCGATGACGGCTCCCCAAACCAACCATCCGGCCGATGCCCCATGCCACAGGCCGCTGAGGACGAACACGAGGACCACCGTGGCGAAGGCCGCCGGCGGGGAGGTTCCCAGCCGGGATCGCAGCGGTCGGAACACGTAGTCGCGAAGCCACGCCATAAGCGTGATGTGGTGGCGGCGCCAGTAGTCGGCCAGGTTGCGCGATCGGGTGAGCGGCTGGCGAAAGTTGTGCGGCAGCTCGATTCCGAGGAGCTTGGAACTGCCCCGGGCAATGTTGGAATAGCCGGTGAGGTCGAAGACGAACTGGGCGAAACCGGCCATGGCGGAGAGCGTCAGCACCAGCCAACTCCGGTCTGGTGCCGGCCCTCGGGTGGTGTCGATGAAGGCCGCGGTCGTGATCGGCAGAAGGCCATCGGCGAGCACGACCTTCTGGAAGAGCCCGATGAGGATGAGTTCCATGCCTTCGATGCGTTGGGTCGAACGTGCTCGGCGCGGAAGGTCGGCAAACTGCGGCAGCATCCGTTTGGCCCGGGTAAGTGGGCCGGACAGCAACTGTGGAAAGTACGCCACGAACAGGGCGAAGCCGAGGAGGTCGGTGGTGGGTTGCTGCTCCCGTCGATATACATCGATGGTGTACGACAGGGTGTGAAAGGTGTAGTAGGAGATGCCCACCGGAAGCACGAGCACGGCGAGTGATCGATCGACGCCGAAAAGGGCCGAGAACGACTCGGCGAGCCACCCGGCGTACTTGAACCAGCCCAACACGCCCAGGCTGAACAGGATGGCGAGGAAGAGCAAGACCTTGCGTTGTTCGGCATTGCGGGTTCGGCCGAGGCGCCGGCCCACGTCGTAGTGCACGGCGGTGGTGAGGGCGAGAAGGCCGCAGAAGCGCCAGTCGAACGTGGCGTAGAACAGGTACGAGGTCGAGAGGAGGAGCCAGCGCCGCGCCGGACGGGGGATGCTCCAATAGAGCAGCACCACCGTTCCGAGGAACACGGCATACCCGAGCGAGTTGAACTGAAGGGCCACTAGTGCGGGGAGGTTGCGCGCCGGTCGGGGGACAGGGCATCGAAAGGCAATTCCGGGGTGAACCGGGCCAGGTTGGCCAGCGTCCGACCAGGGCCCGAGTCGACGGCGTCGGTGACACCGATCGACACCGCCGCTCGAAGAGTGTTGGGCCACGAGACGGGAAGCACCAGCGCTCGCGCCACTGCTTCGGCGATCTCATCGGCGTGGGCCAGGGCCCGGTTCGCGGTGCAGGACACCAGCGGCACCTCGGGCTCGACCGTGATCGCCTCGCGCACCGCCGCGAGGTAGCGGGGAACGACGGGAGCGAGGAGAGGTGAGTGATACGCGCCACCGATGGGAAGCGCACGCCCCACACCGCCGAGCTCCTCGATCTCCTTGAGTGCACCGGTTGCGGTGGTGGTGTCGCCGGACAAGACGAATTGGCCGGGTCCGTTCACGACGGCCCAGTCGAGCAGGCCCCCATATCGGCTGACGCTGATGCGGCGAACCCATTCGACGGTGTGCTCATCGAGTCGCATCACGACGACCATGGTGCCGGGGCGCCGGGCGTGCTCGGCTTGGCACCACTCGGCTCGTTGACGGACGAGCGCGAGCCCGGCCTCCGGCGTGATGGCGCCCGCGAAACACAACGCGGCGATCTCCCCGAAGCTGTGACCGCACACGGCGCCGATCGAGGCGGGGTGCTCGGCTGACGGTGCGAGCGAATTCGATTCGTGGTGGGGCCAGGTGAGGGGCGCCCCGAAATGGGTGAATGCCGCAAGGAAGGAAGCCACGAAGATGCAAGGCTGCGCCACCTCCGTGGCCCGAAGATCGATGGTGGAGAGGTCGGTGATCCCCACGATGTCGGCCAAACGTTCGACGAGATCGGCATGCCGGTGAAGCGTCAGCAACCGGCCAAGGTCGACCGGGTCGACCCCTTGACCGGGGAAGGCTACGAGCATCGTCACCGCGGGAGCGTAGCGAAGGTCCCGGGCCGCAACGGTGCCTCGGCGCGGGGTGGATGGGAGATGGCCCCGATAGTGTCAGGCCCCCGTGCATGATGCGTTCCCGCCATCCGACCCCATCCCGGGACCGCGTCCGAACCCGCGTCGCGCGCCGTTGTTCCGTCGGCGCCCCCGTCACCCCTGGCTGACCTCGTTCGGGCTGCTCGTGGTTGCATGCCTGGTGGTCGAGCTCGGTGTTCGGTCTATTGAGGAGCAGCTACCGATCGTGCGTGCCGGCGACGAAGCCGAGATGGTGCTGAAAGCCAAACGCATTGAGGAGATCGCCGCCGCCGACCCGTCGGTCGATGTGGTGGTGTTCGGTACCTCGATGATGGATTCGGCGATGAATCCGAGGGAGTATCTCGGAAACTCGGCGCGATCCAGTTCCATCTACAACGCCAGCGTGGTGGGGGCGCCGGTGTCGACCCAGGTTCGATGGGCGCGCGAGATCGTGCTCGATCGGCTCGATCCCGACGTGGTGGTGCTCGGCGTGCATCCGATCGACCTCCTGCTGGTCGATGTGTTCAACCTCAACATCCAAGCCAATCAGAGTGACGTCATCTTCGGTACCGTGGAACGAGAGTTGCGTCCGGGCCCGTCCGGTCAGATCGACCGTTGGACGCACACCAACCTCGCCTCGATTCGGCAGCGCGGCTCGTTGCGACGGCCAGGCGTGGTAGCCGACTCGGTCTGGAGCGCGGCGACCCGCACCCCGCCGAAGAAGTACATCCCCAAGCGCGACGAAGCCTATTGGTCGACCCACCTCACTGACCTCGGGGAAAGCACGCTGTACCTCGGTGCCGAGTTCAAGATCACGTCGGTCGCCGACCAACTCAAACAGAACATGGTGCCAGAGGGGTTCTACGTGAACGACCTGTATCGATTGCTCGACGTCGTGGTGGCCTCCGCCTCCCCGTCGCCAAAGATCGTGATGGTGATCCCGCCCGTTCCGATCGACGCGTGGGTTCAGCTCGGTGTGGATCTTTCGGTGTTGCGGCAGGGTCAGGACCTCATCGCCGAAGTCGCTCGGCACTACGGCGTGCGCCTCGTGGACTTTACGGATCGCCCGTACCAGAATGAGTTGTTCGCCGACATCGTGCACATGAACGACCGGGGGGCGGAGCGATTCAGTCGGGAGCTCGCCCTCTCGCTCAACGGGTGAGGCTGTGGCCGACGTACTGCGCAAAGATCTGGTCGGCATCTTGGAGCAGATGCGCGAGGTGAGGCTCGGCGAGTTGTTGTTCCAGCCAGCGGCGTTCGGCCCCTCGGGCTGACGAAGGCCGTGGTACCACGTTTTCGGTACCGCCGTGGAGCACTTGGTGGTTGTGCTCGATTGCCGCGAACACGGCGTCATCGTTGGCCGCGGTGGGTTGATACCGGGGGAGGTTGATGCCAAAGACACTGCCCAACCGATCGGTGACCGAGCCCATATCGGCGGTGACGTGCTCGAAGGTGGCGGTGAGAAACCGGTCGCGATAAGGCCAGATCTCGCGATGATGGTGGGACCATTCGAGAATTGCCCGGTCGAACGGCACATGGGGGGCCGCGATCAGCAGGGACGTGACGGCGTCGAGCGGGTTGCGGATCACCACCACCGTGGGGATCCGCCGGGCGGTGGCGGCCTTGACGGCACTCGGGGTGTGGACGTGGCTTGAAACCATGAGGACGCGAGGTTCCTCGGCGGCGGCGTGGCGCACCGCGAAATAGGCGAAGGTGTTTCCGGAACGGGGAAATCCTTCGATCACCAGGTTCGTGCGGTCGGTGAGCTGCCGTGACACACCCAGGGGGGTGGCCCGCAACACGATGGGGAGCAGCGCGGGGTCGTCGCCGAGTCGTTCGCGGGCTGTTCGCATGGCCATACGGGTGCGATACCGCCACGATCGGCGAGTGAACGGCTCCGAGGGGTCGTCGAGGTTGAGGTTGCCGACCACTGGTGGGGAATCGGGCATCGAATCGGGGGCGGGGGTCACGCCGTGCGCTGCAGGAGCAGCAGGCAGTTCCAGGTGATGACCTCGCGCAGGCCGGGAATTCGCACGATCCAGCGCTGTGATGGGTAATAACGCGGGACCGCGTCGAGCAACTCGAGGCCGGGCCGGTCGGCGACAACTCGGAGCATGTCGGCGATGTGGCACGGCCAGAGCGTTTCGAACGGAAGGTTGCGGTCCGGGCGGCCAAAAAGCTTGGTGTACACCTTGGCGCCGAGGTGCGGGCCGAGGTAGTGCAGGGGGGTGATGCTGTGGCCGCCCCACGGGCTGTACCAGTTGGTCCAGCTCACCCAGGCCCATCCTCCGGGTCGCACGATCCGCTCGATCTCGGCGAAGATCCGCTCCGGGGTGGGCGTGTGCTCGAGCATGTTGGAACACAGGACACCATCGAACGTGGCATCCGGAAAGGGGAGACGGGTGCCGTCGGCTTCGGAGATCGCGATCCCATTGGCTTTGGCCCCACGACAATTGTCGGTGCCCAGATCGATCGCCGCCACCGTGGCGCCGAGGCCGGTCATGGCCATGCTGTAGTAGCCGGGGCCCGCGCCGAGGTCGAGTATTCGTCGGCCGGAGATCGGAAAGGGCAGCTCGGCGATCGCCCGCTCGGCCAACTTCGTATAGAACGGTTCGGGGTTCTCCTCCTCCCGAAGCGCAAGCCGGAACAACTCGATCTTGGAGGTGGGCTTCCCGGCGGCGTCGATCGTGGGGATGCGAGCGCCGGAAGGCCCGGCGACGAGCGGAGTTTTGGTGGAAGTCACGAAGAGGGACCCGTGGGGGAGGAGGGGTGAAATGCCGTTGCCGTGACGAGAGGACGGCGAGGGGCGGCTCTACTATGGAACGTTCTGGCGCCCTTGGACCGCAGGAGCGGCTGGGGTGCCGCCACAACCGCGAAGTCCAACAGGTGGCTGTCCACTCTACCAGCGCCCTCGGGGCAGCCCTCGACCACCGCCCCGGCCTCCGCGCGCCCGAGGTCGTCGACGCGCCGTCCGACGGCCACTCGGCGATCTCCTCTGGCCATCGGTCGAACCGGTGGATGCCGTGGATCGCCGGGGTGGCGCTGGCCGTTTTGGTGCTGGGACCGGCGCTTGGTCCCGGCGCGCTGTTCAGCCTCGATCTCATCCTGCCCGACGACGTGCCGGTGCCACGCGGCGTGTGGGGACTCGGCCCGGAGTTGCCACGACGAGTTCCGCTCATGGTGCCGGTAGCCTGGCTCGCCCCGTTGGTGAGCAGTGCGTTCGTGGTCAAGGTGATGACTGTGGGAGCGATGGCGGGTGGCTTTGCCGGGATGGAGCGGATCACGCGCCGAGCCGGACCGATGGCGGCGTACGGCGCCGCGGCGTTCTACGCCGCGAGCCCGTTTCTCGTCACGCGCATCGCCGCCGGACATCTGATGATCGTCTTCGTGATGGGCATGTTGCCGTGGTGCTACCCAGTGCTCCTCCGCCCGGCCGAGAACCTCCCGCGAACGGTTCTTTGGAGCGCCGCACTGGGGTTCACAGGCAATTACGGCGGCATGGTGGCAGCGGTCCTGATCGGGGCCGGGCTTGTAGGTACGTCGTTCCGGCGATGGCCAGGGGTCGTGGGCGCGTGGTTCGTCGGTCAGCTTCCGTGGTTCGTGCCGGGGCTCGTGGTGTTCGGTCAGGGCGCATCGCTCGCGGGGGCAGCCGCCTTTGCCACGCGCGTCGACGATCTCAGCGGATGGATCGCGGTGGCTGCTGGGCATGGGTTCTGGCAGGACACCTTCCAGGTCGGTGCCCCCGCGGCGGGCGACAGTGCCGCCGTGGCGCTCGTAGCCACCGGCCTGGCCATGGCAGGTACCGCCGCGTTGCCCGAGTCGTGGGGTCGTCGGGCCACGGTGCTCGCCGCGGTGGGGATTGTGGTCGTGTACGGCAGTGCACTACCCGGGTTGCGCAACGTGATCGATGTGCTGGCGCGTACCCCGATCGGGGCGAACCTCCGCGAGAGTCAACGGGCGTACCCGTTGGTGTTGATGTGGTTGGCGCCGGCGATGGCTTTCGGTGCGGCACGAGCGGCGAGCAGGGTGCAAGGGCTGGGCCGCACCCTCGGCCCAGGAGCGGCCGCGGTGTATCGGCTCCTCCCCCTCGTGGGGGCGTTGGTGCTCACCGGTCCCGCACTCTGGGGCATCAATGGTCATCTTGTTCCCACGGAGATGCCGGCGGAATGGGAGCAGGCCAAGGCAACGATCACGGCCAACCCCGGCACCGTGGCGGTGCTCCCGTGGTACGGCTACACCGATGTGCAACTGGGCGGTACACACCACGTGCTCAATCCGTGGCCGATCTATCTGGGGGGGGACGTGCTGGTGTCGTCGGATCTCCGCACACTCACCACGCCCACTCCGGAACGAATCGACCCCCGGGAAGTGCAGATGAGCGCGGTCATGCGCGGGATCGACGCGGGCGAGGCGCCGTCGGCGCGCCTCGCGGAGCTCGGGGTTCGGTGGGTGGTGTTCCACCGGACCGGCCGATTTGCCTCCACCGGTCGTGTACTCGACGGCGACGCCGGCCTGGAACGGGTGCAGTCGACGTTGTATGTCCATGTCTACCGAGTCCGAGGCTGGGTGGCCCCCGCGATCGACACGCAAGGTCGACCGGTCTGGGTGGAAGGCGTGGTCGAACCGGTTGCCGTGGTCCACACCACGGAGGCGTTTACCTGGCACCGTCCCTTCGCCCGGGGGTGGCTGCGAGGATGGAGTCCCGCCACCGAAACGGCCGAAGGGCTGGTTTCGTTTCCTGCCGGGAGCGGCGTGGTGTGGTATTGGCCCACCCTTCTGGTGCTGCTTGGCCACGAAGTCACGTTGGTCGTGGTGGTGCTTTGCGCCCGTCGAGTTCGTCGTTCGCGTCGCGCCAGCCGTCCGGTTCCGGCGAAGGGCGGTGACGACGCGTCGTTTGCATCACGAAACGTGGCGTAATGGTTGCGCGCCTGCGTGGAACAGGTTACGTTCTCCTGAACTTGGCAGGGGGACGCCCGTCCTTCGTATCCGACTTGATCATGCGGGAGCATTCGTGGCACAGCGAAACAGGCGGCGGTACGCCTATCGGCTCGCCCTTCTCATCGCGTCGACCGTTCCGGCGTTGCTGTTTCTCGGTGCCCACCCGGCGTCGGCTCAGGCCACGTCCTGTGTCGACTATTTGAGCGATCTCAACCTGTATCTCGCGTGCTCGGCCGGCCCCACCCTCACCGTCACGCCAGGCACGTCGTCCCCGGGCGGGAACATCACGGTAGAAGTGTCGGGTTGGCTGCCCGGCTCGGTGGTGGCGATCACGATCACGTGCAACGGATCGCCGATCGCGCTCGGCAACATCACGATCGGCGCGAATTCCCAAGGCACGGGAAACTTCACCGTTCCTGTCGATTGTCCGCTCGGCCCGCAGGTGGTCACCGGCACCGGACCCAACATGCTCAATGTCACCACGAGCCGTGAAGGCCCCATCGTCCTGGTGTCCTCCACCACCACATCGGCGATCGGTGGTGGCGCAGGTTCGGGTGGTTCTGGCAACAACAGCGGTGGCGGTTCTGGGTCCGGCGGAGCGGGCTCATTGCCAAATACCGGATCGAACACCGGCCGTATGGTTACACTCGGCTCTGCATTGATCGTGATCGGTGGCGCGGCGCTCTACGGATCGCTTCGAAATCGTTCAACCAGACGTTCGGAGTAGTGCCGGTTCACCGGTTCGGCGACACCGTGCGACCCAAATAGGAGAGAAATTTCATGATGCGGCGATTCATCTTGGCACTGGTAGCGATGGGAGGGTTCTTGCTCATTGCTCCCTCACCGGCACAAGCGCAGGCCACCTCCTGCGTCGACTACCTCAGCGACCTCAACCTGTACCTCGTGTGCTCCGGGGGTCCCACCATCACCGTCACGCCCGGCGAAACCGCGCCGGGCTCTCAGGTGTTGGTGAACCTCACTGGCTGGCTGCCGGGTTCGTCCGTCGCCGTCTCCATCATGTGTGGCAGCGACAGCTTGGCCCTGGGCAACGTCACCATTGGTGCCAACGCCATCGGTGAGGCGTCGTTCACCGTGCCGGCCACCTGCCCCCTCGGCCCCACGTCGGTCAGCGGCACGGGTCCGAGCATGTTGAACGAGCAAACAACCCGTGAAGGTCCCGTGGTGCTGGTCAGCTCTGCCGTTGTCACCACGGTTCCGTCCACCAACCTTCCCGTGACCGGCTCCGACTCCACCGGACGTCTCGTCACCCTGGGAGCGTCGCTCCTGGTGATCGGCGCGGCCGCCCTGTACGGCTCGCTTCGGTCCCGCAACACCGCCAGCTGACTCCATGGTGGGTACACCCACCGATCATGATTCTGCGTAGAGCGCCCGCGTGAGCGGGCGCTCTAGCCGTTTTGTAGTGAGGGCACCACTGGCGGAGATGGTTTGGCGATCTCGACGGCGACACGTACGACGGCGGACTCGGCAACCCGACACTCCGATGCCCCCGACCAGAGCCACGATCCGTCCGGAAGGGGATCGCGCTGGCGGGCCAGCAACTGGAGGTGGCCCACCGCGGGGTCGCCCCACCGGCCGACGACGGTGGGGATGACCACCGACCCACTGGAGGACCCAGGAGAAGATCCGGGGGGTACGCCGTCCGACGACTCCTCGAACCTCACGAGAGTTCGGGACTGTGGCACGGCTTCCCAGAGATCGAAACCACGGCCGACAGGACGTTGGAGCACCCACCGTGGTGCGGTCATTACGCCACCGGCCGGCGCCCCCCCATGCAGGAGTCGGGCGAGGTGTTGCGCCAAAAGGTGCGGTTGACTGTCGCCGCCCATGGTGCCGATCACGGCCACGACTTCGTCGGTTACACCCGACGGCTCGTGAGATGGGCGCGTGACGAGCGCCGGTGAAAGCGTGGAGGGCGGGCGCATGCGAGGTTGCAACTCGGCGGGGTGTCCGGGGGTCAGGGAGAATCCCACCCCGCGGTTGTGGACGAAGATCCCGGTCGTGGGTTCCACCACGTGGGCGCCGAAGTCGGCAGCGTGGCTGGCGATCAGGGAGACCGACGCACCGTCGTGGTCGCGCACCGCCAGGTAGGTGGTGTCACCTGTCGCGGTCGGCGCGGTGAGCGGACCGGTGAGATTTCGCGCCCGGCGAACCCAGGCGGCGATCGTCTCGTCACTCAGCAGTTCGAGGGCATCGGCGTGTTCATGAAGAAGGCGGGGTCGATCGGCGCCGGTTGCCAGGGCCGCTCGGATGAGGATGTCGTTCCACCGCGGATCGTTGTCGTCGACGGGAAGACCCATGATTTCGGCTACCGCCAGGGTGGCCAACGTGAGATAACCCTGTGAATTCGGCGGGGTGGTCCAAAGGCGGTGGTCGAACACGTTGCGAACGGCGCACGGCTGCCAATCAGCCTGGGACCGGTGCAGATCCGCTTCGTCGTAGATACCGTTCCCGATTTCCAGCAGCCCTCGCCCGAACGAGCCGAGGTAAAATCCATCCCGTCCACCGGCGACGATCTCGGCCAGTGCGACGGCGACGCCGGGACGTCGGACGACGTCTCCGGGCTGGAGCGAAGCATCGATGCCGTCAACGTGGAGGTGATCCACCAGCGGCGCGGCGAGCGAGAGGAGCGGCGTCGCGCGGAAACCGTTTGTGGCGACGTCGAGTGCGGGAGCGAGAACGGTCGGCAGCGGACGCCGACCGAATCGAGCGTGCAGCGCCAGCAGTCCGTCGACACAACCGGGAACCGGTACGGAGGCGAGATGCTCACGGAAGGGCATGCAACGATGTCCGGCTGCCCGGAGGGACCCCGCACGAACTCCTCCTCCGCTTCGCCCCGAGGCATTGAGCGTGATCGGCGTTTGCCCCGGGATGTGCACGATGGCCCACAGATCACCGCCGAGGCCACACAGGTGGGGGCTGGTGACCGCCAAGACCGCACACGCAGCCACCGCAGCATCCGCGGCCGTGCCCCCACCCCGGAGCATCATCGCCCCCGCTTCGGACGCTCGATGGTCGACCGTGGCGATGAGGGCATCGGCCGCAAGGGCGTGGGTCAACTGCGTGGAGTCGGGCATGTCCACAGTGTGCCGGAGACCTTTGGCCATGGGTTGGAGGTCCGGGTTGACGGGATGGGTGTCTTCGGCGGTTCCCGCGTTCGCGCCGGCTGTTCGACGGCCGTTCCGAGCGGTCCGAGGGCTTCGCAACAGACAACCCCGACTACCACCTCGAAGGGCTGCGGTGTGGAAGTGGGTGACCGTGGTGGGCACCCGCGAATCTTCGTGACTGCGTGGCGGTGAAGCGTGCGCTCGATGGGTCAATCATCCTCAACCTCGAGGTGATCCCGCCCGATCGTTGACGGGTCGTGCCATCGATTCGTGCTGATCAACACGTCCTTCAATACTGCTGGCTGGTCGGTCATGATCCCGTCGACCCCGAGGTCGAGAAGCGCCCGCATCTCGCCGGGGTCGTCGATGGTCCACACGTGCACCTGCATCCCGCGAACATGGCTTGCCTCCACAAAGGCGGCATCGACGAGCGGGACGGCGCCGATCGACGGTGGCACCTGCACGCAGCCGGCATCGAACGAACCGCCCGGCAGTCGCAGGCTGGCCGAGCGGAGCCGGGTGACCGCTCGTGGGCCGAGGCTCGTACAGAGTGCCGGGCCGAGCGCCTCCCGGCATCGGGCGATGCGCGAGTCGGAGAACGACCCGATGCAGATCCGATCGATAGCGCCAAGGGTTTCGATCATGTGGATCAACGGATCCACAGAACTGGCATGTTTCGGATCGACGTTCACTCGCAGGAGGGGAAACGTGGTGAGGAGGTCGTCGAACCGCAGGACCGGCTCGATCCCGTCGACTCGAGCCTCGGCAACCTCACGCCAGGTTCGTTCACGAATGAGCCCCTGATGTGTGGTCACACGGTCGAGCTTGTCGTCGTGGAAGGCCACCAGAATCCCATCGCTGGTGACGTGCACGTCGGTCTCCACGTAGCGGTAGCCGAGCGCAACCGCCCCGGCGAACGCCGGCATCGTGTTCTCGGGCCATTCGCCGGCACCGCCCCGATGGGCGAACGGTAGGGGCCCCGGATGATCGAGAAAGGGGTGGGATGCCGGAGGACGGGGAGTCACGAACCGCTACCGTACCGCCGTGTCCCTCTTCGCTCGCTTTCGGGATCTCGTGGTTCGACCCGACGCCGAAATCCCCCTCGACGAGGTGTCACTCGTGATCGCCCACTTCGCCACCGACGACCTCGATGAGCGTCGTGTGCTTCGCCAACTCGATGCGCTGGCGGAGAGTTGTTCCACGCCGAGCCCGCAGGGCATCGCCCATCACCTGTTTTGCGACGAGCACTTCCGGGGCAACCGTACGGAGTACTACGACCCGCGCAACAGCTACCTCGATCAGGTGCTCGAGCGACGGTTGGGCATCCCGTTGTCGCTGTCCGTCCTGGCGATAGAAGTTGCACGCCGCGTCGACGTGGGGCTCGTCGGTGTAGGGATGCCCGGCCACTTTCTGCTCCGAGATGCGTCCGACGCCGATCTGTTCTTCGATCCGTTTGCCGGTGGGGTGGAGCTTGATGCGGCCGGGTGTGCGGCGCGATTCCGGGCCCTGCATGGCGAGGGAGCGCGATTCCACGATCGGTTCCTTGCCCCCATCGGTACGTCGCTCATCGTGGCGCGAATGCTCGCCAACCTCGAGGCCGTGTTCACCCAACAAGGTGATCTCGCGAGCTTGGCGTGGGTGCGAAGTCTCCGAACGGAATTGCCGCAAGCCACTGCGGAGGACCACGCGCGATTTGCCACCACCCTGGCGGCGATGGGGCGGTTTGGGGAGGCGGCCCGTGCACTTGATGTGGCCGCCCACCGTTCGACCGACGGCATGGGCGAACGTTATTCCGGCACCGCCGCCGGCCTTCGTGCCCGACTCAACTGATCCACCACCCGTCCACCCACCCGTCACCCCAACCCGTCACCGCAGTAGGCCCCGCTTTGATCGATCGTAGTGTGAAACGCAGTCTTGGCCAGATGACCCATGGGATCCAGGTGGTTGGCGCCCGTCATGGCGACATCTCGCGGTTGTACACCTCGCACTGGGTCTCGCAGGTGTCGTTCGACGAGCCGATCGTGATGGCGTCGATCTCCCCGAAACACGACACGTATCCGCTCCTCGTGGCGTCGGGCCGGTTCTCGATCTCGTTGCTCGCCGGCGATCAGCTCGGCCCCGCCCAATACTTCTCCTATCCCGGACGAAAGTTTCGGTACCTCGCCGACGAGATGGTCACCGACTGGGAGGGGCTTCCCGTGGTGGTGGACGCCGTCGCGTGGATGGCGGCCGAGGTGATCGAACGAAAGGTCAGCCTGGCCGCAGTCGGTGGTGACGTTGCGCTTGATCACGACCTCGTGTTCGCTCGGGTTGTCTCGGTGAGCGAGGGTCGGCTGCAGGCCCCGGCGCTCACCTACTCATCGCGAGCGGGTTGGCGGATCGCCGACACCAAAGCACGGGAGCCGGGAACGTCGGTGCGCGATGTTCTGCTGGCCCGTCTCGATGGCCTGGAGCCCGAGACCGAAGCAGAATGACCGAGATGCAACGATGACCGAGATGGAGTTGATCGAAGGGCTGGCGGTCTATCGACGAGATCCGATAGGAGCCGCGCCGGAGGCGCTCTTGGCGGGCCTCCCGGGCCGCCCGGGACTCCCGGTGGTGTTCGTGCACGGGGCGATGGACCGAGGCGCCAGTTTCGTCAAGTCGGTGCGGCTCCTTCCCGAGCTGGAGGTGATTCGCTACGACCGCCGCGGCTACGGACGGTCGGCGTCGGCGGGCGTGGCCGACACCGTCGATTCCCATGTGCGTGATCTTGTTGGTGTCACCGCGGGCCGGCCGGCGATTGTGGTTGGTCACAGTTTCGGTGCGGTCTTGGCGATGATCGCCGGCGCTCGGTTTCCCGACCTTTTCGTGGCTGTCGCCGCCTACGAACCCCCGGCTCCCTGGGAATCCTGGTGGTCCGAAGGTTCGGCGGGAGCAGCGGCGGTGCTCGCCGCGGAAGAGGAAGGTCCCGGAGCCGCGGCCGAACGATTCATGCGTCGTGTGGTCGGCGATCGCCTGTGGGACAGCTTGCCGGCAACCACCCAGGACGCTAGGCGGGCCGAGGGGTCGGCGCTGGTTGCGGAACTGGCGGCGCTACGGGGGCTCCCTGCGATCCCGTTCGACCCCGCAGCGCTGCACGCGAGGCTGGTCCTCGGGTGCGGGGAGCTCACCGACGATCGTCATCGGCGAGCCGTCGAGACCCTTGCGGGAGCCACCGCCGCCGGCGTCGAGGTGATCGCCGGGGCGGGTCATGGAGCCCACGCCTCGCATCCGACGGAGTTCGCCCACCTCGTTCGGTCGGCAGTCGCGTTAGCCTCGACCCATGTCTGATCACGCTGTCCATCTCACCCCTACGGGTCCTCCCGAGACGGTTCTCGCCACGGAGGGGGCGGAGATCGAGGCGAGTCTGGCCGCCGCGCTCGCCGCCGACGAGGCTTCGCGTCGTGCCGCCGTGTCGGCGGTGGCGGCGACGCACCCGCAGAGCCTCTTCGCTTGGGCTTCGGTGGGCGACCTCGCTCGCGACGACGTCGAGGCGTACGCCGCGTACCGGGTGGGGTATCACCGAGGCCTCGATCGTCTTCGTCAGAGCGGGTGGCGCGGAAGTGGCTACGTACGGTGGTCCCACCCCACCAATCGTGGGTTCCTCCGAGCACTCGATGGCCTTCGTCGGGCCGCGGGCCTGATAGGCGAGGGCGATGAGGAGGAGCGGTGCGCGTTGTTCCTGCGCCAGCTCGACCCCGACTGGCCGCCTGCAGCCTGATCGGCGCCAGTACTCGCTCTGTGCCGGCGCACGGGAACGTTCGCCCCTACGATGATCCACCATGACCAATGACAACGGCGGATTTCCCGTAAGCGGCCGTGGCGCCGACCTGATCCTCGAAGAGATCGATGCCATCGCCAAAGCCGACATCGATTGGCGGGGGGGCCGGGCGTTCAGTCTCGTCTATCACCCCGACGACGCCGAGCTGGAGCGGTTGCAGGAGGCCGTCGGCCGCATCTATCTCCATGAGAATGCACTGAACCCGTTCAAGTATCCGAGCCTGGTGCAGATGGAACAGGACCTCGTGGGTATGGCCGCCGACCTCTTCCACGAGCCGACGGCGGGGGGCAGCTTGTCGAGCGGAGGCACGGAGAGCATCTTTCTCGCCATCCACACGGCCCGGAGTTGGGCGGAGCAACGAGGGGTAACTACTCCCAACATCATCACTCCGGACACGGTCCACCCAGCGTTTCCCAAGGCGTGCCACTACCTCGGTGTCGAACATCGAAAGGTCGCTGTGGGTCCCGACCAGCGTGCCGACGTGGCCGGGATGACGGCGGCGATCGATGCCAACACGGTGCTTCTCGTGGGTAGCGCGCCGTGTTATCCGTTCGGCGTGATCGATCCCATTCCGGAGCTGGCCTCGGTGGCGATCGCACACGAGATTCTGTGTCACGTCGATGCCTGCCTCGGTGGGTGGATGTTGCCGTGGTGGGAGCGTCTGGGAGAATCGGTGCCGCCGTGGGACTTCCGTGTCCCCGGGGTTACCTCGATTTCGGCCGACATCCACAAGTACGGCTACACCTTCAAGGGCGCTTCACTCGTGCTCTACCGAGATCCCGCGATGGTGCAACACCAGTGGTTCCTCTACGACGAATGGCAAGGTGGGCTTTACGGATCGATCACGACCGCAGGAACGCGTCCGGCTGCTCCCATCGCGGGTGCGTGGGCCACGGTACGTTTCTTGGGCGCCGACGGATACCTCGCGAAGGCGGAGATGGTGCGCGACGCGACCCGCGCGTTTCAGGTGGGCATCGCCGGCATCGACGGACTCGTGGTTACGGGTTCACCGAACATGAGCGTGTTCGAGTTCGGAGCCGAGGGCGCCGATGGCGATACGCCGGCGGTCGACATCGGGGCCGTCGGCGATGTGATGGACGACCGCGGCTGGAACCTGGATCGCCAACCCGGAGGGTTGCATCTCATGGTGTCGCCTTACCACGTGCACATGACGAAATCGTTTCTGGCCGATCTGGCCGATGCCGTCGCGATCGGCGGAACCAGCCGGGGCAAGGCGGCCGGGTATGGGGGCATCGCCGGTCACGAGGGTTGAGTTGGCCGCAGAAGACCACACGCCGGCGGGAATCGACGTCGGGGTCATCCTCACGGGCGGGAAGTCCTCGCGTATGGGCGTCGATAAGGCACTCATGCAACTCGACGGCCGCACCCTTGTCGAGCGACTCGAACGGGTCCTACGTGACGCCGGCGCTCGCCGGGTTGTAGCCATCGGTGGGAACGTCGAGGCGATCCTGTCACTGGGCATCGAGGCCGTCATCGACCACTACCCTGGCGAAGGCCCTCTGGGGGGGCTTCTCACCGCGGCCGATGAGCTTCAGGTGGCGAGCACGATGCGGGTAGCTGTGGTGGCGTGCGATCTGCCCTTGCTTCGTGGCGCTACGATCCGACGGCTCGCTCAAATGATCGCGCCCGTTCCTGGGCTGTCTGATCAACCACTGGCATGGTCGGCGAATCCAGTGCCGGCGGTCGCGGTGCCGGTGGTCGACGGCATTCGTCAGGTTCATGTGTTGGTGATGGGGGCCGACGCGTTGACGCAACTTGGGGCGGCGTTGATCGCCGGCGAACGGTCGCTGCAGGCGGCCATGGACCGCGTCGAGGTGGTGGAGGTCGCCGGTGTGGATCCCGAGGAACTACACGATCTCGACCGGCCCGAGGACGTGGACGACTACCATCGGCGGTTCTGTGCTGCCGAACCGGACGCACCCCCGTACTGAGTAGGAGCGTCCGTGGACGTCCCCGAGATCGACATCGCCATGCTGGCTGAACTTCACCCCGGGGGTGTTCCACTGCTTGATGTTCGCCAGCCCGACGAATACGAGGAGGGCCACGTTGCGGGTGCCGTCCTCGTCCCCCTTCCCGACCTTGCCGAACGACTCGCCGACGTGCCTGATTCCGGGGGTGGCCCGCTGTACGTGATCTGTGCCGTGGGTGGTCGGAGCCGAAAAGCGGCCGAGTACCTCCGGGGCGCAGGAATCGACGCCATCAACATCGCCGGCGGAACTATGGGTTGGATCGAAGCTGGTGGGGCGGTCGTTGTCGGCGACCAGCCCCAGCACTAGTGGAACGCCACGATCGCCGGCGCGGTAGTGCCGCGCCGGGCCCCGACGGTGCCTTCGAGTTCGTCGACGACGATGCCCGTTTTGCCGAGATACTCACGCACCTCGCGGGTGTGAGCGAGTTCGCGATCGACACCGAGTTCCATCGGGAACGCACCTATTTCCCACAACTGGCACTGGTGCAGTTGGCGTGGGACGACGTGCCGGGCGGGCCGAGCGCGGTGGCCATCATCGACCCGCTGGCGGTCGACATCGGCGCCTTGCGCGACGTGCTCGAACGAGATATCACCACCGTCGTTCACGCCGCCGACCAGGATCTCGAGGTGCTGGAACTGGCGTGCGGGGTGTTGCCACGGCGGATGTACGACACGCAGGTAGCGGCCGGGTTCCTCGGGATGTCCACCCCGTCGCTGGCGGCGCTGCACGATCGGGAGTTGGGGCTGCACCTTTCCAAGGGCGACCGTCTCACCGACTGGCTCCGTCGGCCCCTCGATGCTGAGCAGCTGTCCTATGCCGCTTCCGATGTAGCCCATCTGCTTCGGGTGCGAGAACGCCAGTTGGCCGAGCTCGACGAACGGGGGAGAACCACCTGGGCTGAGGATGAGTGTGAGATCAATCGGTTGCGAGCCCGCGGCCAACGTGATCCTCAGGAGGTTTGGCGCAAGGTGAAGGAGGTGCGTCAACTCCGGGGGAAGGCCCTTGCCGTGGGTCAGGCGGTGGCGGCGTGGCGAGAGGAGCGGGCTGCCGCGCTCGATGTTCCGGTCCGACATGTGTTCCCCGACCTCGCCATCGTGGCCGTTTCGCAGCGTCCACCCCGTTCGCTCGACGATCTCAAGAAGGTGCGAAGCGTTGATGGTCGTTTCCTGCGCGACGGTGCGGGCAACGACCTCCTCGCCGTGATCCGTGACGCGCAACAACATGCGCCCCGCCCCTCCGAAGACCATCGCGCCGACCTCGAACGCGAGCTGCGTCCGGCGCTCGGTTTGGTGTCGGCTTGGGTGAGCCAGCTTGCTCGAAACCTCGACATCGACACGGCGATCCTGGCCAACCGGGGCGACCTCGAAGCGTTGCTCCGTGGGGACCCAGAGGCCAGGCTCGCGCACGGCTGGCGGGCGGGCTTGGTGGGGGAACCGGTCCGGAAGCTGGTGGCGGGTGAAGCGGCGCTGGCGTTCGACCCCGACGGGGAATTGGTGTTGGAGGGCCGGTCCCGCCTCGCTCCCTAGTGTTCCAACCCGGAAGTCGGACGCGCTGGCGGTCAGCGCACGGCGAGAGCCGCCGCAATGACCACGAGGAGCGCCGTTCCTGCCAGGGTGAATCGGCGGTCGCCTTTGCGAAACCATCTCTGCGTCAGCCATGCCACGCGCACGATCGGGGTGGTGATCACGAGTGCCACAACTACCCATGCAGCGGGGGCGGCCACCTCCTTCGGCGCCCAAACCGCAACGGCTGCCAGTGCGCCCACGATCACCACCATGATGCGCAGAAACCGTAGAAGGGTGGCTTGTCGGCCCACACGAGGGTCGGGTCCGGGTCCGACGGGGGCGGGACCCGTTGGGTTGGCGGCAGTCATCCCTGGATCGCCATCACCAGAGCGACTGAGGCGAGCAGCACCGAAAGGGCGGTGCGCACCCGGGTGGGAGCGAGCCGCCCGGCCAACCAGGCGCCGATCGTGCCGCCGAGCAAGCCACCGAACACCACGGCGGCGCCAGAGATGGTGTCGATCCGGTCCTGACCGGCGTAGACGAGCAGCGTCGTGGCCGATGTGATCCCCACGGTGAACGTGCTGGTGGCCGCCGCAACCTTGACCGGTACATGCATGATCTCGCTCATCACGGGTGTCTTGATGAAGCCACCTCCCACGCCGGCGACGCCGGAAACCAAGCCAGCACCGACCATAGCAACAAGCCCGGCCGCCACTCGTCGAGCCTGATAGGGGACCACCTCTCCGTCGAGGTGGTAGGCACCGGCCAGGGTGCCGGGCCACTCACCGGCCGGTTCCTCGACGAACATCTGGTGAGGTTGATTGCGCAGGCCCTTGCGCCGACCGCCGAACACTGCGGCGCACAGCGCCACTGCGGCGAGGAATCGCACAAGGACGCTACGGGCGACGACACCAGCGAGGAGCGCACCGGCGATCGCACCAACCGAGGAGGGAATCTCCAGCGTGACGCCGAGGCGTTGATGGGCGACACCAGCGTCGAGCTGACGGGGCGCCGCCGCCAGCGAGCCGGCACCAACGGACAACATGCCGAGAGGCGCCGCCACCCACGGGTCGTAGCCAAGGAGCACCAGGAGGGGTACGAGGAGCACGGCGCCACCGATACCGCCCAACGTGCCCAGCGTGGCCATAACCGCGCTGGCCACGACGAGTCCTGGAGCGGAATGGGCGATTTCCGAGAGCACGGTGGCTCAGTGCGGCCGAAGGATTACGGCCGACTCGGCGTTCAAGACGCCCGAGAACCCGTCGCCTTCCTGTTCGCCGTTCGATGAGACCTCGATCTGGAACGAGCCCGTGAGGTGGGGCGACGCATGGAGGGGGACCTCGATCTTCTCATCGGAGAAGTTGACCGCGACCACACGACGGTCGCCGGTGCGAGGGTCGATGCGGTTCCAGGCCAGCACGGCTCGATCGACGCCAGCTCCGAGTTCGAGAAGCCCGAGGTCGCCGAGTTGGAGGGCGGCGCTGGCGCGTCGGGCCCGGAGGAGTCGGCGGTAGAGGTTCGCCAGGGAGTCGGGGTCGGCGACCTGGCTGACCGCATTGACCGATGCGACGTCGGGTGGCCACGGCAGCCATGGATCGGCGGTGGCCCAGCCATGGCTTGGCTCGTCGTTCCACGGGATCGGCGCCCGGCACCCGTCGCGGTTGCCCGGGTCGAGGCGGCGATCATCGGGGATCACGGCGTCGGCAAGCCCCAACTCCTCGCCGGCGTAGAGGAACGGCGTTCCCCGCAGGCCTAACAACAGGAACGCCGCGGCCCGGCATCGCGTTTCGCTACCACCGAAGCGGGTGCGATGGCGCTGGTTGTCGTGATTCGAGAGCACCCAGGTGGGCCATGCGCCACGGGGGTTGAGCTCCGCTTCGATCTGCGCGACCAGCCGACGCCATGCCGTTGCGTGAAAGGGGGTGTAGAGCGGAAGAAAGTTGAAGCAGAGGTGCAGTTCATCGTTCTGGCCGTAGTACTCGGCGACCCACGACGTGTCGAGCAGGTACACCTCGCCAACCGAGGTTCGATCGCCGTCGTATTCGTCGAGCAACGAGCGGATGTCGCGCAGGAGCGTGTGGGTCTCGGGGCGATGGTTGAGGGGGACATGGGTGAGCGCCGCCAAAGCGGGATCGTCATCGGGGAGCGACGGGTCCTTTCCGATCAGGTGGATGACATCCATACGAAAGCCATCGACGCCCCGATCGAGCCAGAATCGCAAGGTGTCGTGCATCGCCGCCACGACGGCTGGCTCTTGCCAGTTGAGGTCTGGCTGCTCGGCCAGGAAACAATGCAGGTAGTACTGCCCGGACGAGGGATCAAACGTCCAGGCCGGGCCAGCCATGAAGGAACCAACCCAGTTGTTGGGCGGACCGCCATCAGGCGCGGGGTCACGCCAGACGTACCAGTTGCGGCGAGCGTTGGTGGAGTCGGATTTCGAGTCGACGAACCAGACGTGTTGGTCGGAGGTGTGGTTCGGTACCCAATCGATGAGCACTTTGAGGCCTCGTTCGTGGGCATCGGCGAGCAGCGCGTCGAACGCGGCGAGATCACCGAACAGCGGATCGACATCGCAATAGTCGCTGATGTCGTAGCCGTAGTCCTTCATGGGCGACCGGAAAAAGGGCGAGATCCACACGGCGTCGACACCAAGCCACACCAGGTGATCGAGATGTTGTCGGATGCCTTCGAGATCGCCGACACCGTCGCCGTTGGTGTCGGCGAAACTTCGCGGGTAGATCTGGTAGGCGACGGCGGTCTTCCACCAGGGCAGGGGTGATCCGTTCGGCACGGTCGGAGCCTATTCGGGATAGGAAGGTTGCGAGAAAGAACGGAAAAGACGGAGAGGCGCGAAGAAGACACGTACGTCATCGGGTTCGCGCGCCGGTGCGCCGATGGGTACACTGCCCCGACCACTTTCGGTTCTTGATGGGAGAGCAGCCCGTGAAAAAGGGCCGGCATCGTCGCTTTGAAGAGGCTCGTGCCCTCAAGCGAACAACAACAGATCTTGCCGAGGCGTTCGGGGCGGGGAAAGTCGAACCGTGCGCTGAATGCGGTGGCATCTACGGGAAGACCCAGGCGTCGTGGTGTCCTGGCGCGCCCGAGTGCGAGTCGGCGGTGCGGTTTCTTGAGGCCGAAGCGCTGCTCGATGCGTACGACGACGACGACGAGTACGACGACGAGTCCGATGACGACGACGAGTCCGATGACGACGACGAGTCCGATGACGACGACGAGTCCGATGACGACGACGAGTCCGATGACGACGACGAGTCCGATGACGACGAACTGGCCGCCG
>Ga0105047_10003364_pt1 | contig 28206 bp, 24 predicted proteins | sample MAT04_FD_78384 | JGI IMG/M metagenome (GOLD analysis project Ga0105047, IMG submission 78384) | Freshwater microbial communities from Lake Fryxell liftoff mats and glacier meltwater in Antarctica - MAT-04 (megahit assembly) | ecosystem: Environmental > Aquatic > Freshwater > Ice > Liftoff... | reverse complement strand
TGGCGGAGGCTTCGGATTAACCGGGTACTTCGCATCTCAACGGGACCGCTAACTGCCATCACGCGGATTATGGCGGAGGCTTCGGATTAACCGGGTACTTCGCATCTCAACGGAATCCATAACAGCAACGAAGCGGATTGGGCGAATTTAGCGGATTACTCGGATAATTTGCTTCGCAAAGAGATGGCGACCGCACGCGCGACCCTGAGTCCACATTTTCGTGATTAACCGCGCCCGGACTTTCACGGACCAGTGCCGCGAACGTGCAGTGATCAAAAAAAATCAAACCTGTCACGTGCGAGGGCCTCCACCATCAGCGTCGGCGCGAAGTATCCGATTGATCCGAGATCTCCGCCTTTTCTCCGCGTAATTGCAGTTAACGGCCTCCGCCGGCGCGAAGTATCCGATTGATCCGAGATCTCCGCCTTTTCTCCGCGTAATTGCATTTTGTAGCCTCGGGCAGGCGCTCTAATCTCTACACCCACCCGAAGCCGAGCCCCGCGCTCACGCGATCGGTTTGTACAAAGCGAACCAGGCCGCGACGCCCGCGAGCAACGGCATGCCAATGAAGAACGGCTTGGCGAGTGAGACACTCCGATACGGGAGCAAAATGACGCCGCTGATCAGCACCCAGATGAACAACTTGGCCCAGATCCATTTGGGCATCGGCCCCGCCGCCATCATACCCATGCGCGCCATCATGCCGAATCCGCCGGTTAGAATCAGCAGCGCGCCGAGTCCGTGAACGATTGCGACCAGTGTGCGAGTGCGGCTGGCACCCTTGGTACCGCCGTTGGCCGCATGAACGGCAACACCGCCCATGGCAGCAAACAACATGGCGATGCCGATGATGTGAATGATTTCGTAAAGGTCACGCGAAAACATGTGTGATCGAATTGAGAGTGAAACGCGGGTTGCGTTGAATGAAAAGCAAAAACGTGTTGACGCCGTGTTACGCCGTGTGCGCACGCAGCATGGGTACAGCGAGGTGCAACTCGAGCGCGGGCGCTGTTGCGGGTGACAAGCGATCATAGCCGGTCAAGACGCGTTGCAATGCTTCTTCGGGGTTTGCGCCAGTCGCGGTGAGATGCCCCATCTTGCGCCCTTCCCGCGCCGACGGCTTTCCGTACAGGTGCAGGCGCGTGGCCGGCACTTCCAGCGTGTGCGTGATGTTGGGCGGCTCTGATTGCAGCCAGACTTCACCCAGCAAGTTGATCATCGCCGACGGTGCGATTACCTCAGTACTTCCAAATGGAAGATCGCACACCGCGCGCACGAGTTGTTCAAACTGACTGGCTCCGCAGGCGCGTTCACTGTGGTGATACGTGTTGTGCGGACGCGGCGCGAGTTCATTCACCAGCAAACGACCATTCTGCGTGTAAAAAAACTCAACCGCCAGCAAACCAACGATGCCGAGACTCGTGGCGATTGCTGACGCCAGCGCGGCTGCCTCGCTTAAAACATTGGCTGGCAGCACAGCCGGAATTACTGCCCAGGTAAGCACACCGTGCGTGTGATGGTTGCGAGAAGCCGGATACACCACGGTCTCACCACCTGGTCGGCGCGCGACCAACACTGACAGTTCGAGCGCGATGTCGAGATGTTGTTCGACGATGCACTCCCTGCCGCCCAATAACTCCAACGTATTCTCAGCTTCGCTTGCCACTTTGATGCGTACCTGACCACGACCGTCGTAACCACCATGGCACGACTTCGCAATGCTGGCGCCCATCGCTGTCACGGCATCGCTGATATCCTGCGCTGAATGCGCCTCGCGAAAATCGCCAACCGGAAAGCTGTTGTTGCGCAGCCAGTTCTTCTGACGCAAGCGATCCTGAATGATGTACACCGGCGCTCGGCCTGGTCGAACTGGTGCGTGGTCGGCGGCCGCATCAAGTGCGGCGGCCGAGATTTGTTCAATCTCCAGCGTGATGACGTCGCATCCTTTCGCAAGTTCAACCGCGGCCGCTACATCGTTGAACGACGCCGTAATTGTTTTGGATGCAACTGCTCGCGCCGCGCAGTTGGGGTCGGGGTCAAGCACATGGATGTCGTAGCCCATCGAACGCGCAGCAAACGCCGTCATGCGGCCCAATTGCCCACCACCCAAAAACCCGATGGTGGCGCCCGGAAGAATTGGCGTCATTTCGGTGGAATCGCGTTTGGAGCCGGTAACGGACGGGAGCGCGCTTCCGACGCGCGCGTTGCCCTGCGGGTTGCCAACGCGGCCAACAAACCGGCGTCGTGCAGTGCGAGAATCTGGGCGGCAAACAATGCGGCATTGGCGGCGCCTGGTTTTCCGATCGCCAACGTTCCAACGGGCACACCAGCCGGCATCTGTACGATAGAGAGCAGGGCATCGATGCCATTGAGCGCGGTGGCATTGACCGGCACCCCCAACACGGGCACAAGCGTTTTGGCCGCCAACATCCCGGGCAGATGTGCAGCGCCGCCCGCACCGGCAATGATCACCTGCAACCCGCGCGATTCCGCTGTCTCGGCGTATTCGAAGAGCCAGTCGGGGGTGCGGTGCGCCGAGACGACTTGCGCCTCATACGGGATGCCAAGTTCTGCCAGGATCAGGCACGCAGGCTCCAACTCGGTGTAATCGGACGCGCTGCCCATAACGACGCCCACGAGGGGCGTTTGGCCGCCGTTCGGGGGTGGCGTGCTGGGTGAGGAAGTGGTGGATTCAGGCATGTCGCAAGTTATCCTCCAGGCCATGAAGCAACCAATCCCTTGGATCGGCGGGACGGGCGCAAGTGTGCGCCGCGCCCTTCCGCTGCGGCGACAATCGTTTTCACGCTGGCGTTCAATCGGGCTCGCCCTGATTGCGGTTTCCGTGATGATGCTGCCCGCGTGCGAAAAGGCAGGCGTTGCAGCCTCAGGGTCGGCAGGCGCAACGTCCATTCGATTGTTCAATGCGGCGAGCATCGCGCGGCCACTGCGCGTACTGGCTGACAGTTTCACGGCTCGCAGTGGCGTGAAGGTGTTGCAGGAAAATCAGGCCAGTCTTGAGCTCGCGCGAAAGTTGACGGAGTTCAACGACATTCCGGACGTGATCGCGCTGGCGGACTATCAGGTGTTTCCGAAGTTGCTCGCGCCAAAATATGTTGATGGATGGTGGTTGTTCGCGCGCAATCGTCTGGTGCTGGCATACACTGAGCAATCGCATCATCAGGATTTGCTGGTAAACGACGGGTGGCGAAACGTTGTCACGATGAAGGATGTTGAAGTTGGTCGCTCCGATCCCAACACAGATCCCAGTGGGTATCGCACGCTGATGGCGTTTCAGTTGGCCGAGTTGCATTACGGTGAAGCGGGTCTGGCCAAACGATTGTTGGCCAGTGCGGCGGAAAGGAATGTGCGACCGCGCGAAGCCGATCAGGTCGGCATGTTGCAGGCGGGTGCATTGGATTACATCTGGACGTACGAAAACCTCGCGCGCGGCGCAGGGCTCAAAATCATCATGCTTCCCTCTGAGATCGACTTGGGAAGCGCGGCCGATTCAACCCAGTACTCGAAGGTATCGGTTCGCGTCGCGGGCAAACAGCGCGGTGATTCCGTCACGTTTCAAGGTGAGCCAATTCTGTATGCGATCGCCGTTCCCTCGGCGGCACCTGATTCAACCGCCGCGCATCAATTCTTGTCTTTCCTGCTAAGCGCAGATGGTCAACGCATTTTGCGTGCGGCTTCACTCGATGCGTTGGAACAACCCATTCCCATTGGCACCGCTGTTGGCCGGGTGAGCAAACCCTGAGCAAACCCTGAGCAAACCCTGAGCAAACCATGAGCTAACCATGAGCTAACCATGATTATGGTGATGGCTGGCGATCACTCGCTGGGCGCGTGCAGCGTCGCGGGTGTTGCCACGGCATTTGCCGAACGCGGTCAACGTATTGGGTTGATCTGGCTTGATGCGCATGCGGACTTGAACACTCCAGCGTCATCGCTATCGGGCAACGTGCACGGAATGCCAGTGGCGCATCTGTTGGGCGAAGGCGATGAAGCGATGCGTTCGCTCGCCAATCCCTCCCCTGCAATGTTGGACGCGAATCTCGTCTATATCGGGTTGCGTGATCTGGACGCGGCCGAAGTTGATTCGATTACCGCGAAAGGAATTCTTGCGTTTACGATGCGCGACATTGATGAACGCGGCCTGGTGACGGTCATGCGCGAAGCTATCGCGCGCGCGTCCAACGGTACGACCGGCATTTATGTGTCATGTGATGCAGACTGGGTCGATCCGTCCGAGGCGCCCGGTGATTGGTACACCGGTCAAAGGCGGCGCGACCTATCGCGAGGCACATTTGGCTATGGAGATGTTGTGCGACTTGGCGAAGATGGTGGGCATGGATATCGTCGAGATCAATCCGGTGCTGGATCGCGTGACCAGGACGGCCGAGTTGATGGTGGGGTTGGTGGCGAGCGCACTCGGGAAACGCACGTTGTAATGGTGTCGCATGCAACTTGAGCGCGGCGGTCCAGCGGCCGCGTAAACCGCTTCAAACCTTCGAAGCGACTGTACTGTCGTATCTGTGCACCGTTCGTCGCCGATCGGTTTGAAGCTTTCGTTCGTATCGCTTTCCCGGGTCCAACAAACATGTCTGCACTTCGATCCCGATCGTTCTATTTCTCTGCGCTGTTCGCGGCCGCATTGATGATTCCTCAGCTGCCGTTACACGCACAGCGTTCTGATCGCGTTGCACTTAACGGCCGATCGGTCGCGCTGTACAATCTCGTTGGTCGGTTGCGCGTGACCGGTGGCGGATCATCTGTCGTGGCAACCATCACACGTCGTGGTCGCGACGCTGGCAAACTCTCGGTGGGCACACAAACTGTCGAAGGGCGAGAGGCGTTGGTCGTGAAGTACCCCGGCGATCGCATCACGATTCCCGATGCACGCAACCGTCGCATGCGCACCGAAATTCGCGTTCGTGATGACGGATCGTTTGGCAATAGCTACACCAATGACAAGGGGCGTTCGTCGTTTCGATTCAATGACGGGCGTCGTGTTCGGATCGGCGATGAAGGTGGCGGGTTGGAAGCGGCGGCGGACATTGAGTTGCAAGTGCCCACCGGTGTGTCGGTGCGTCTGCACGTAGCGGTTGGCGATATCGATGTCCGAAACGTCGAGGGTGATATCGCGGTGGACGCGGCGGGTGCGGAGATTGTTGTCAGCGACGCGAAGGGTACGATTACGCTCGACACTGGATCGGGCGGCGCGTCACTGACGAATGTGGCGGGACTTATCACACTCGATACTGGTTCTGGTGAGGTCACCGCGCGCAACATCAGCGGTCAGGGGTTGATCATCGACAGCGGATCTGGCAGTGTTACTCTCGACGGCTGCGCGTGTTCGAAGGTGAGCATCGAAACCGGTTCCGGCAATCTGCGTGTGACCGATATGACGACGCGCACGTTGTCGCTGGACACTGGCAGCGGCAATGTGGTGCTGGGCCTCAGGAACAGTCCGGAGAGCATCATCATTGACAGTGGATCGGGAAGCGTCACGCTCACGTTGCCTGCAGATTTTACCACGACACTGGACATTGATACGGGAAGCGGCGGCATTACGTCCGACTTTCCGTTGCAACTCACCAGCAAATCACGCGACGAAATGCACGGAAAGATTGGCAGCGGCGCGGGTCGCTTGAAGATTGATACGGGTTCAGGCAGCGTGCGGCTCCGGAAAGGAAGCTGACAACTGAATCCTGGAGTGTCGCGGGCGATCGGTTTGAGCCCGCGGCAACGCTTAGTGCCAGATCAGCGTGATGGCGACCTCCATGAGAATCAGCAACACCACCGTCACCTCGAGGCGGTGTGATCGCGCGCTCTGCTCCTCATCGTTGAGCATGGCATACGTCTGGCGCATGATCTCCAGCTTGCGGTCGATCCCGTGGCGCCACGCCGCCGCACGAAAGAGCTCCAGCGCGCCGGCGTATAAACGCGCCAGGTAGACGTCGTCAGTTACCTTCAGCGCATTCTCCGCACGCTCGACCGTTTCTGTAGCATCAGCGACGCGGGTCTGAAGTCCTGCGAGCACCTGCCGGAGTGGGCGTTTAGGCAGCGGCAGCGTGCGGGTCTGCTGCTGCCCGCGCGCCGCTTCAATGCGATCATACATTTGCGGAAGTTCGGCATCGAGTGCGGCGTCGTACACACGCAGCTCGAGGAGCTGCGCGTTTGCGAACTCCAGCACGTACTCGACGTCTTCGTCTGAAGAGCGCGGATCAACAACGAGTGCGTTATCCCACGTGAGGATGGCCAGGTCGTTGTGGTAGTAGGAAAATCGATGATGCAACAGCTCTGCGCACGCGCCGGTGGACAACGCCTCGGCCTCGTTCAGCAGAAGGCGAGCGAGCGCCGCGTCCGAGAGGGATGCCGGTGGTATCGCGTTCCCGTCCCCGTCCTCGAGTAGCGTCGCGCGAAAGACGACATAACTCTCGCTCACGGGCGACCGTTCGGGACGCTCCACCGAACGTCCAAGCAACCCTTCAACGCGGTCGAGCGCCGCTGCAAACGCAGTCGCGAGCGCTGTTGACGCCTCAAGGCGCGGACCGAGGATGCCAAGTGCCTCCCAGGAAATCCCTTCTGGGATTGGGGCGCGTGCTTGCAGCGCGCAAACACCGAAGTCAAACACGCGCGCGGAGAACGTCACCGTGTGGTTGTCGCCATCCACCGCGAGACTGGCTGTTCCCAGGTCAACGGCCAGCGGCGGATTCGCGATCTGAATCGCCTGCGCCTCGCCGCGTGCCGGTCGTGCACGGGCCGCCGAGACAGGCTGAAGCGCCGCGCTCGCTGCTTCGAGGTCAATGGCGTTGCCGATGTCGTGCAACCGGTAGACGGTTACCCAACCTCTGATCTGCACGGGCGTAACAGTTCTGACGTGTGAAACTGTGTTCGCCCGTTCTTCGTTGCGCAAAACCTCTCCCAGCATGAATGGCAGCCGCGCCCTAAGGTTTGCCAACCACCGGTAATCGCTCGGTTCCGCTCCACTCCTGAAATGAGCCGTCGTACATGCGGGCGTCGTAGCCAAGCATCGTCGCAACAAACCACAGCAAGCTGGCCTGCTGACCAACGTGGCAGTACGTGATTACGGGTTGTTTGTCGCCCACACCTGCGGTTGAAAACAACTGACGCAGCGCCTTGTCGTCTTTCAGGAATCCGTTCGCACTGACTGTGGTGAGCGGAATGTTCTTGGCCGTTGGAATGTGACCCGCACGTGGGTAGCCGCCGCCGTCGCCGTTGTAGAAACGCGGCAGGCGCGCATCCACGACTGAGACCTTGTCGTCCTTGATCGCGGTTTCGACGTCGCCCATTACTGCGATCAAGTCGGGGCGCAGCATGAGATCGAACACGGCGGGTTTTGGCGCTGTGGGCGGATCAGCAGAAATAGGTCGCGCTTCGGCACGCCACGCGGCCAACCCACCGTTCAGCAGCGACGTGCGCTCCATCGCCCCCATGTACGCGAGGGTGATGAACACACGTGTCGAAGCCTGCAAAATGCTGTCGTAGGGCACGACGACAATGCGGGAATTGTTAGCGATGCCGTTGGCTTCGGCCCACGCCTTAAGGCGTTCCGGTGGCGGTAGCTCGGTCGACAGTTTGCTTTCAGCCTGACTCAGCGTGATGTCGGCCAGCGAGACAGAGCGCGCACCGGGAATGTGCACGCTGTCAAACTGCGCTTTGTTGCCAACCTGCAGGATTACCAGATTGGCGTCGCGCGCGTGTTCGGCCAACCATGCGGTGGTCACCAGCATGGAAGGTTTCGGAGCGCCTCCACGCGTGGGCTGCGCACCGGCGACTGCCGATGCGAGCATCACGGATGCGGCGAGAGTCAGAGTGCGGCGAATAGAAAGTGTCATCAGGGTACGTTAGTGGAGCGGCCACCCAGACCGCGTATTTCAATTGGGGCAATCTTGAGCGCCTTGAGGGCTGGTTCGATCATCGTGCGATCCCCCACCACCACCAACGACATCCGGGTGGGATCGATGTACTGCCTGGCGACGCGCTCGACGTCGGTCATGCTTACGGCGCCAATCTTCGTTTGATATTCGTTGAGCGTGGAGAGCGGCAATCCGTACGGCACCAGACGTGCAATCGCACTCGCAATTCCGCCGTTCTCTTCGAAGTCGGCGGGATAACCAAGCTGCAAATACCTCTTGGTTTTCTCGAGCTCCTCGGGTTTCATGGGTTCGCGAATACCGTTCAACTCTTTCATGAACTCGATCATCGCCGAATCGGTTTTCTCGGACACAATTTCGGCGCTGGCGATAAACGGACCGGCCTCACGACGCATTCCAAAGCCTGAACGTGCGCCGTACGTATACCCCTTGGTTTCGCGCAAATTCTGATTGAGGCGACTGGTGAATGACCCGCCCAACGCGGTATTCAATACCTGCAGCGGATAGTAGTCGGGCGTACTTCGTGCGACGCCCAGGTTGCCCAGTCGGAACGACGTCTGCGGTGCGTGCGGTTTGTCGACGATGTAAATGACGCTCGCCTTTGACGGGGGGGCCGCTTTCACTTCGGCCAACGTTGGCAATCCGGCTTGCGCCCAAGCGCCAAAAATTGCGTTCGCACGCTGCTCGGCTTCGGCTGCGGTGAGGTCACCAACCATCACCAGTGTGGCGTTGTTCGGCACATACCACTGCTTCCAGAAATTCTGCACGTCGTCACGCACAATGTTCTCGACCGTCTCGCGACTACCAGCGGCGCTGCGACCGTACGCGTTGTCGTCACCAAACACGATGGATGCAAACGCGCGATCGGCAATGGCGGGCCCGAGATCCTGTTCCTGTAACAGCGACGTGAGTCGATCGTTGTGCAACCGCGTGAACTCTTTGTCGGCAAACGCCGGATGCAACACGACATCCGACATCAGCGCGAGCGCACTGTCGAGCGTCGCCTTCGTTGAATGCAACGTGACCGTGCTTTGATCCCAACCAGCACTGGTGCCCAGTCCGATTGCCAGGTATCCCACTTGATCGGCAATGCCCAGTGCGTCGCGCGTGCCAGCGCCTTCGTCCAGCATGTTGGCGGTGAGTGTAGCCAGACCACTCTTGCCAACCGGATCGGCTTCAACACCCGTTCGCACGACTAACGCAATGTCGACCAGCGGGAGTTCGTGCTGTTCGACAATCACCAGCTTGAGACCATTCGGCAACGTTTTTTCAACCATCGCCGGAAGCTTCAGCTCGGTTGCGGCACCAAGTTCGGGCGGCTTCGTGCGATCAAGCGGCGGTTCTGGTTTCGCGCAGGCGGCGACCGAGACACACGCAACGGCAGCGGCCAGGAAAACTCGTGATGTGATCATTATTGAGCACCCCCAACAAACGCGAGATTCTTCTTACCTTCTGGCACCACCGTGAGAATGATCCTGGGTTTTCCGACCACGTAGTTCTTCGCAACGCGCTGCACGTCGGCGGCGGTCAACTTTTCGTAGCGAGCGAGATCGGCGGCGAGATAGTCAGGATTGCCCACCATGTAGTTGTACTCGTTGAGTTTGTCGGCCTTACCCAGCACGGATGATGTCTCATCGAGCAGTCCGGCACGTACGCCATTCTTGACTTGATTCAATTCACGTTCGGTAATGCCCTCCGTCGCAATCTTCGCGATGACCGCGTCAAACTCGGCAGCCAGCGACTGAGCAGTTTTCCCTGGTTTCGCCGTGGCCGTTAACCAAATCGTGCCATCAAGCTTGCCGCTCTGATTGCTCATGCCCACATCCTGCGCGATCTGTTTTTCGTACACCATCGATTTGAACAAGCGTGAACTTTTGCCGCCCGCGATAATCTCAGCCAGTGCATCGATTGCGGGTTCGTCGGCGGAAAATGCTTTCACGCCGTGCCAGATGTAATGCAATCGTGGCAGCTGCACGCGATCTTCCATCACCATGATCGTGTCTTTGGTGAGTGCAGCCGGTGGCACCGTTGGACGAACCGGTGCATCGGGATTGCGCGGCACTTCGCCAAAATATTTTATCGCGAGTTTTTTGACTTCCTTTGGATCAATGTCTCCGGCAATGGCGATACTGGCATTGTTCGGCGCGTAGTATTTGCGGAAAAATTCGCTGACGTCTTCGACTGACGCGTTGCTCAGATCGGTCATCGACCCAATGACCGACCACGAATACGGATGATTTTTCGGGAACATCACCGGCAGGATCAATTCTTCAACGCGTCCGTACGGTTGGTTCTCGACGCGCTCACGTCGTTCGTTCTTCACGACATCGCGCTGCAGGTCGAGCTTGGGTTTGTCCATGGTGGGCAGCAACCAACCCATGCGATCGGCGTCCAACCACAACATCAATGCCAACGCGTTGGAAGGACCGGTTTCGTAGTAGTTCGTGCGATCTTCGGTTGTCGAACCGTTGTTCTGCGCGCCGGCGCCCTCCAACCATTGGTCGAACTTGCCAACAGGCACGTTTTTCGAACCCATGAACATTACGTGTTCGAACAAGTGCGCAAAGCCGGTGCGCCCTGGTTTCTCGTCACCCGACCCAACTTTGTACCACGTGTTGACTGCCACGATGGGCACGGATTTGTCCACGTGCATGATGATTTCGAGTCCGTTCGGGAGCGTGAACTTCTCGAAGGCAATCGATGGTGTGGCCGTCTGTGCGTTCAGTGCCGCAGCAAAGGTGGTGGTCAGCAGGGCCGTGGCCCACACTCGTAAAGCCGGCGCGCGGAAAGGCCGGCGCGGGCGGAATCGATCAATCGGCACGGATAGAGTGGTGAAGGTGACGGGGCAGTTCGATCAGCGCGGGGTGTTGCGGATGGGAATGAGCCAGGTATGTAACAGTCTAGCTGGTGAACGTCTCGTGCAGGCGGCGTGAGAGCAAGACGTATGGGGCCCGCCGCGAGCAACTCTCACCCCGTGCAGATGTCGCGTTCAGAGTGGCGCAACACGAGATTCTCCCACACTTTGGCGCGATGACACTACCTGACACTCCGGCAACCATGACCGGCTCCACCTCGGGGCAATCTGGATACGACGCCCGCCTTGGCGTTTTTTCTGGAACGATGTTGGTGATTGGCGGCGTTATTGGCGCCGGCATCTTTCTGTCGCCCGCCGTGGTCGCACAGCGCCTTGGAACAGCGACGTTGACGCTGTCGGCATGGGGGCTAGGCGCGCTGGTCGCACTTCTCGGCGCATTCGTATACGCCGAACTTGGCGCGCGCATACCCAAAGCCGGCGGCACTTACGTTTACCTGCGCGATGCATTCGGCACCCTGCCGGCGTTCCTTTACGGGTGGGCGCTGTTTCTCATGGTGGGCAGTGGTGCGATTGCTGCAGTGGCAATGACCGGGGCGAGCTACACGGCGACTCTCCTGGGACTTGGTACGACCGCGATTCCCGCCATTGCCGTGGCAATCGTGGTCGTGTTGACCCTGCTGAACATTCTTGGCGTGCAAATTGGTGCGTCCGCGGGGAATGTGTTGACGTTACTCAAACTGGCAGCGATTGCGGCACTGGTGTTGGCCGCACTATTTCTCTCGGCGGCATATCCAGATGAGGCTCCGGTTGTTCGCCATGCACCGGTCGTACCCGCGGGGAGTCTGGCAACATTTCTCGCGATGGGCGGTGCGTTGGTTCCGGTGTTGTTCGCATTTGGTGGATGGCAACAAGCGAACGCGGTGGCCGAGGAATTGCGTGATCCCGCGCGCACTTTGCCAAAGGCGATGGTGCTGGGAGTCATTGGCGTAGTGGTGACGTATTTGCTCGTGAACGTCGCGTATATTCGCGCGTTGGGTGTTGCGGGCCTGGCGTCAAGCACGGCACCAGCGGGTGATGCAATGGCGGTATATCTGGGAGCACCGGGGCGCCTCGCGATCAGCGCCGGCATTGTTATTTCGACCTTGGGATTTAATTGCCTCGCTATTCTGATGTCGGCGCGTGTGTATCAAGCGATGGCGGCCGACGGTTTGTTCTTTGCGCGCCTGGCGGTGTTGCATCCGAAATTGCGCACTCCGATTTCGGCGCTCGTAGCGCAGGCAGTAGTGGTGCTCGTGCTGGTGTTGTCTGGCACCTACGGGCAACTATTGGACTACGTGGTATTTGCAGATTGGGTATTCTTTGCGTTGACCGCGGCGACGCTGTTTGTGCTGCGCAGTCGCGAGAAGAAATCGCGCACCGTGCCGCCAACGTTCAAGGCGCCCTGGCACCCAGTCAGCACGTTGATATTTATTGCGGCCGCGTTGTATGTCGTCGTGGGTTCGGTGACGTCGAATCCGGGTAATGCATTACGCGGTGTGCTGGTGTTTCTCCTGGGGATTCCGGTGTATGCCTTCTGGAATCGTCAACGGCAATCACGCTCGCTCGATTAACCATGACCATACGCATCAGCCATCTCTTCAGATACCCAATCAAATCCACCGCGGGTTCCGCCGTGCAGCAATTGGAACTCGACGCACTGGGCGCGGTTGATGATCGACGTTGGATGTTGGTGGACGCCCACAACAAATTCATGACGCAGCGCGACGTTGGGGCGCTCGCGCTCATTCATTCGCACGTCGAAGCGGACGGGGTGCGATTGGAGGCAAATGGGAAGACCGCGCTGCGTGTTCGTGCGCCTGATGCCGCCGCGCCGTCAATGGAGGTGGTGGTGTGGGACGACGTCGCACGCGTCGCGGACGCGGGCGATGAGGCGGCGCACTGGTGCTCCGATGTGCTTGGTGTGCCGTGCCGCCTCACGCATATCGCGTTGTCGTCGCGACGTCCGCTTCAGCCAAAATACGCAGGGCCGCTTGATCCGGAGAATCGTTACGTCGCGCTCAGTGACGGTGCGCCACTGCTGTTGGCCAGTGAGGCATCGCTGGCACTTCTCAATGAACATCTGATCGCCAGACAGGTGACGCCCGTTGGTTTTGACCGATTTCGACCGAACGTCGTGTTGTCGGGTGCGTCGGCGCACGAGGAAGACACGTGGCGCACCATTGAAATTGCGGGCATCACTATTGGTGTGGGTTCGCCGTGTCCGCGTTGTGTCATGACCACCGTCGATCAATCGCGCGGAGTGCGTGCGTCAGCACTCACGGGCGAACCCGGTGGCGAACCCTTGCGCACGTTGGCGACGTATCGGCGTCAGGGCACAGGCGTGATGTTCGGTATGAACGCGACGAACGAGACCCCGGGCGTGTTGCGAGTGGGCGACGTTGTCAACGTCGCTGCTACGCGTTGCCAACAGTCGCAGGGGCAAACTCGTGGTTATTAACGCAACGAGATTGTGCAGCGTTCTACCCGCACATTGATTGCGCCACTGCCGTTACTTCTTGCCGCCGCCTGGTGGCGTTGACGTCGGGTTTCCGCCCTGTCCGCACGCCCTGAAGGTCACGGCCGCCGCTCCAGTCTGGGAGCCGCCAACCGTGGCCTGCAGTTCTCCCGAGTTGATGGACGCATCAAGTGAGCAGCCGATGTTGGCGTTCAGCGGAGCGGCCGTCGAGATTGACATCGAAATTGTCTGGCTGGATGGACCGCCCGCTGGAATTTGGTTGCCGGAAACAGCACCGATGATCGTCATTGTGCCGGAGAGCGTCAGCGTTCCTGAAGGAAGTGCGGCAGTGCGTGAGAGGATGTTGCCGCCCGATGGAGCAAAGGTGCCCGTCAGATTGGCCGCGCGTGAGAGGCTCACGCCACCCGTTGAGGCAGCGACACCTAGCACTATCGTGAGACCGTCCTGCGTGCGCGCTGACGTCGTGTTGGTGAACGCGTATTCGATAACTCCCTCCACCGATGTAGTGAAAGTTGAATCACCCTTTTTTTCGACTGAGTTGAAATTGCTGTAGGTAATACGGTAGCCGTAGTTCCCGTTCAGATCCTGCTGTCGAATGGTTCCCGTCACCACGCCCGTCCTTCCGTTTGCGCTGTAGGTGCAATTGGCCGCGGTGTAGGTCGTCGTTTTGTCGTCAGGAATTCCGTTGCCGTTCGAATCGGTGTTGCCGGTAGCCGTTGGTGTGCAGGGTGACGGCGGGACATTTCCCAATAGCCCGTGCAGCGACGGTGCCACGATGTTGCGCAGTGCCTTGATCGACGCGAACGCTGCACTCGATATCTGGTCGGCGACGTACAACGAATCGTCGGTCGATAGCTTTTTCGGACCCGTGTTGTTGTTGTTATTGTTCAACGCGTCGGGCGAAACAATCTTGTCACCGCCGCTGCATGCGCTGGTTAGCGCCACCAACGCAATCGTTGCGAGACGTTTGATGGGGATCATGATTCGTTACCGGAATACCAAACCCAACACAACGGGAATGGAGTTGAAGTCGCCAACGGTGATGTAGCGTGCCTCGACGAAAAAATGCCGACCAAACATTACGCCGCCGCCAGCGTTCAGGGCGCCATCGGTGGTAGAGGTAAACACGCCGTTGCTGATCGTGCCGTTATTGCCAGCGGGACCATTCGCCTGGAAACGATACACACCGCCACCCGCAACGAGATACGGACGAATTGCACCGTGATTCACGAGTGGAAGTTCAAGGCTCGCAGTTGCGCCGGCGTGCGTCAGCGCGGCTTTGTCGCTCAATAATGTTGTGCCACCCAACACCGTTGGTGTTTGCGAGAACCGCGAGCCGCCCACATCAAACCGAAACACCAGCGGCAGCGATGCGCGCTTGATGCGCAGCGCGAGTCCGGCCGAGACGCCGTTGCCGAAACCGAGTGATGCTTTGGCCATGCCACCGTATAACGCGAAGCTGGTGTAGGCGGCGGGTTCCTGGGGGCGCGGTGTGCCGGTGGATGTCGTATTGGCCGATGCGGCCGGTGCACGCCTCGATGTCGTGGTCGGACGCGACGTGCTGCTGCCAGAACTTGTGCCAGCCGCTTTGGCGGGCGCAGAGGTTGTCGGAGCGGTTGAAGAACCGCTCGCGGGTTTTGCAGCGGCGGCTTTCGTGTCGGTGGTCGCGGCCTTCGTGGCCGCTGCGCCCGCCGCGGGCTTTGTCGTGGCGGCGCCCGTCGCCCTGGCCGGCGCGGCCGTCGAAGTTGTTGCGGGTTTCGACGATGTCGCCGCTTTGGTCGTCGCGGCTGCTGCGGTTGTTGCCGGCGCTTTCGTCGCTGGCGCTTTCGTGGCCGCGGGCGTCGCCGCCTTCGCTGTGCCCGCGGTCGCGGTCTTTTTCGCGTTCGCTTTTTTGATGCTGTCCGTACGAATGCTGTCAGCGCGAATGCTATCACTTTTGGCTTTCGCCTTGGCTGCCGCGGTTTGCGCGTGCAGCGGCGAAACAATCAACAGGAGCAGTGACACAGTGCTCAGCGCGAACTCGAACCTTCTGAAGGTGCGTCGCATGGAATACTCGGTGTAGGTCGTGGGGTCTATTCCTTCACGCGCATTCTATCTCGATACCGTATCAGCACAGCCGCAGCGCAGGGTTATGACTGTCCGGGAGGAATCGAACCGCTGTCGTTTGGCGGCGCCGGCGGTGTGGTCACCGAATCGGGTTTTTTCGTGGTGCTTGCTGCCGACTTCGGTTTGGGTTTTGGTTTCTGCACGGTCGCCGCGGCAGGCACAACAGGCACCGTTGAATCTTTGGTTTGTTGATCGACGCCGATTTGCCGCAGTTTGCCCACCAATCCTATCGCCGCGTCGCCGAACGGCTTTAATGCGGTCAGCACCACTTGTTCCTTGTCGAAATACCAAATTCCCACGCCGGCGGCGAACAGTCCGAGAAAGAGAAATTGGCGCAGCTTACTGCTCTTCATTGCCGGGCCTGTGTAGGCCACTTGCGTCTGGTTGACCCGCATCCCAATGGGGCGCGTGGGCGGTGCCGCGTCGCTCGATTTCGCGGACGCTGCGTTGTCACGCGTACGGCTGCTGGCAGCTTTGGCTGGAGTCGCGCTTGGCGTCAGTGCCACGGGATTGATACTCCGCACTTCGAGCGCTTTGCGATAAAAGGCCGACGTTTCGGACGGCGACATCTGCACAATGGCCCCCGACAGATCAGACGCAAACTCGACTGCGGTGTCGTGCCGATGTTCGCGGTCGGGCGCGAGCGCCTTGTCGAACACCGTCTGCAGCATGGGCGGCCACGACACGCTCTGCCGCACTTCGATGAGAGTACGCGGCCGACTGGTGAGACGAAGAATCAGACTCTCCATCGACCCCGTATCCGGGAACGCGTTGTCACCGGTGAGTCCGACAAACGCGACCAACGCCAGCGAGTAGAGATCGCTGCGCTCATCCAGCGGTTCGCCGGCAATTTGCTCGGGGCTCATGAACTCGGGCGTCCCGACCACCATTCCCGTTTGCGTCATGCCTTTTTCGGTGCTCGCCATGGCGCGAGCAATGCCAAAGTCGACAAGCTTCACGCGGTACGTACCATCGGTGTTGCGCGCCAGCATGATGTTGTCGGGCTTGATATCGCGGTGCAGCACGTGTTGATCATGCGCTGCCCCGAGAGCACTGGCCGACTGCATGATGACGTCGGCCACCATGTCGGGGTGCATCACGCCGTCCTTCTCGATTACTTCCTGCATGGATTGCCCTTCGATGAACTCCATGCAGAGGTAGAGCAAATTGCCGTGCTCGCCAAAGTCATAAACCTGCGCGACGTTGGGATGGCTGATCAAGCTGGCATTTTGCGCTTCACGGTTAAACCGCTCAACGGAATCGTGGTCGTCGGTCAGTGCGGCGCGCAGCACCTTGATCGCGCACTTGCGCTTGATCCGCACATGCTCGGCGAGATACACCTCGCCCATTCCGCCGCCACCGAGTTTTTTGTCAATGCGATAGCGGTCGGCGATGATCTGCCCCACGAGTCCATTTGGTGCATTTGGGGATGTCACTGACGTGCGCCTCCGCACAGACCGGGTATCGCCCGGCAGCATGGCACAAAGCCTTGCAGGGGAAGCGTTGGAATAGTGCTCAAGGAGTAGGAAATTCGGGCGCGGCGCGTTCGCGCGAGGTTCGCAACGATAGCGCTTGGGCCACCGATCAAGCTATGCGTTGTCCGACGACGGTCAAGACGACGGCCTGCGGATTGCGACGTGTTTCCACGATCAGTTCAACTTCGGGGTTCGCCGGCGTGTCGAAGTGTCTATGGCGCGGGACAAAACTCGCTGTTGACAAAACTTCCGGTTGGTTGCACAATCTCCGAAGATCTTCGGAGAAGATGCCAGCGCAGTTGGGAATTGTCGCCAACGGAGTGAAGCACATGTCCAGACGTGCAGTTGGGTTCGTACCGGTTACCGGATGGATATGGCTGTGCTCGGCGATGTTGATGCCGAGCGTGGCTCAGTCGGCTTCTGGACAGGTCAAGGTGATTCAAGTCGCGCCGCGCGCGACCGTCAAAGGTGCATTTACGATGGGAGCGAAACCGGTGTTTGATGTCGGCGGCATTCAGGACAATCCCGAAGACGAGTTCGATCACAAGAACGGGTATCTGCGCGCCGTGACGCTGAGCGATGGCGGCTTGGCGGTGATTGATCGAGTGAAGGTTCGCTTGTTCGATGCGCGCGGAACACAGCGCGCTGTGGTTGGTGCGTTGGGACGTGGCCCAAACGAGTTCGTTGAACTGAACTTGCACTGCCGAACACGCGGTGACACCGTGGTGGTTCATGATGGGAACGCGCGAGTGTCCGTGATTTCGCCGGCGGGAAAGATTGTGCGACAGATTCCCGATGCCGCGAAAGGCCAGTTAGGCCGCAATGGGTGCTTCGATAATGGAACGGTCCTGCTGCAGAAGGCCGGCAGTGGCGGCACGGAGAATCCGACAGTGCTGGTAAATGTGGTCGATCTGAATGGAATGACCGTGCAGTCACTGGGTGAAGCGCCGAGGGAATCGTATCGCGCACGGCTGCGCACGCCGGTGCACGCGTTTGCGCAGGGCGCGTTTGTGGTGGTCGCCGATTCACGCACGAACGAAATTCGGCAGCTAGGCGACGCCGCACGCGCCGTGACATATCGCCTTGGCGACGAGATCGAGAAAGCGCCTGCCAACGTGCAGCCGTCAGTGACCGCGGCCAAAGGATCCACAGGACCAGAAATTCAGTATGCGGCGAGCCCCAGCTGGCCGTTGTACGACCAGGTGCTGCCCGGTGCAAACGGCTCACTCTGGATTCAAAGCTACAAGCGCGACCAAACCGAGCCGGACGTCTGGGTGCAGATGGATGTCGCGGGCAAACTCATTGGCAAGTTATCCATTCCAAAGCCTCCCGAACCGCGGCGTCGCCTGCAGGTGCAGGAATTCACGAACGACGGTGTGTTGGTGGACTACACCGATGCGGATGGAGCGACGCACTTCCAGTTGTTTCGGTTGACGCTGGCCACGGGGAGGTGAGCGTGCGCGATTCATTCGAAAATTCGCGAGGATGCTCCCGAGAGTCCGCGAACCAATGGCAATAATGCGCGTCAGAACCGGAATACGCCTGGCGTGCTGTATGTTGCCGATGGCGTTGGTGTCACCGGCGCACGCGCAGACCGTTGAAAGTTCGCCGCCGCCTCGAGTGATTCAGGTAGCGCCGCGCGCGACGTCGAAAGGCGTGTACACGATGAGTACGAAGCCGGTGTGGGACATTGGTGGTTTAAACGACAGTGAGGAAGACGAGTTCGATCACAAGAACTCAAGTGTTCGCGCCGTCATGCTCGCGAGCGGCGGACTTGCCGTGATTGATGTCAATAAAGTCCGTCTGTTTGATGCGCGCCGCATACAATTTGCAGTGGTCGGGCGGTTCGGTCACGGACCGAATGAGTTTGCACAGATTGACGAGCTGTGTCGCATGCGAGGCGACACGATTGTTGTCGTGGATCAGAACTTTCGACTGACCGTGATTTCGCCCCGCAGCACGATTGTGCGGCAGTGGCCGACAGAAGCGCATGGCAGTCTGGCGGGTTCCTGTTTTGATGACGGAACGCTGCTGCTATCGAAGCGATCACCGGGCACCGCCGCCCAGGCAAGCCGAATGCTTTCTCGTGTGGACCTTACCGGCAAAGTCGTACGGGCGCTCGGTGCGTTTCCAACGACACTGTACGGGACCACGCGCGTCTCGCCGGTTATACTGTCGCGCGCGGACAGCTCATTCTTCATTGCGGATTCCAAAACCCTGGAAATTCGTCGGTATAGCAAAGACGGATTGCTCTTCAGCGTGCTCAAGCTGAACGAAAAGCAGGAAACGATGACGGGCGATGCGCTTCGTCCCGATATTGCGCCCAGGTACACTCCTGGAGTGCCCCCTCCGGCGATGCCGAAACTGACGCAAGTCACGGTGTGGCCGTATTACATGAGTGTCTTGCACGACGAATCCGGTCGATGGTGGATTCGCGACTATCCCCGGGATTTCATGAAGGATCCCCAAGTGTGGACCGCGATAGACAGTGCCGGGAAGTTGCTCGGCAGACTCGCAATTCCGCATGGGAAAACTCCGGAGTACGTCCAGGTAAGTGCCTTCACGGCAAACGGCGTGTTTGTAAAACGACGTGATGCGGACGGCGCTGTGCATTTCACGCTGTACAACTTGTCGCTCAAACCGGGACCGTAATCGTGGCAACCGAATTTGTGCTCACTGTGTCGAATCAGCGTTGCCTTAATACACGACTTAGGCAGGATGTCAAATTAACGAAGCCAGTGCACGGTGAGTACGGGAGTGAACGACGAGACGCGGGGGCGTTCCGGTGCAGACTGTTCACTTCCGTGCTCACCTTGCACAGGACATGCTGCACACGACACTGAGTTTACGAACGTGTGCACTCGTGTAACTGCAAACGGACGAGCTGCAACGGACCAACGGACCAACTGCAACTGCAACTGCAACTGCAACTGCAACTGACTAACTGCCTTTGGACTTTTCGGACACTGCCGGACTTTTTGGACGGGTGCCTCGTGTGGGTGGGACGGTTTCGGTTCCACACATCTTGTTGCTTGTATGCTGCACTGATTGTCTGAACAACGCGAGGCAGTTCGGTCTAGACACAAAATGCTTTTCAGCCACAGAAAGTACCGACTCGTCGGTCGATTGCGGCGTGACAAACCAAACGGAGCTCGTCCGTAGAGTCCGTAAAAGTCCGAAAAGTCCAGAGGCAGTTCTTCAGTTGCAGTTCGTCCGTTGCCGTCCGTCCGTCCGTTGCCGTTCGCCAGTGGCCGTTTGCCGTGTGCAGTGGTCCTGTGCGGTTGATCGGCGCGATCCGTCGCATATCCGCGCCCGACAAAATCGCTAACCTTCCGTGGTTCTTCGCAGAGTCCAGTGCAGGGGGCCGTGCTACTCGCGTCTGCCAGCGGTCCGTGTAACAGCCGCCTCCATGATTCCGTTAAACAAGAACTTGAAGGTCCCATGCGGCTGCGCACGCTGCACAATTTGCGGACCAAACAACAACACGCGGCCTTTGCCAAGCGGCGCGTCGATGGCTGCGATGCCGCCGTTGAGATATTCCTGACCCCACGCCCAACCACTGCGTAGTGGTGTCTTGCTGTCAAACCACGCGATTGCCTTCACGCCCTGCGCGGCCGCGGCGGGTGTCAGTTTGAACACGGGGCTCGCGTCAAAAAACGCGTCAACATGTTCGGTAATGCCGTAACCAATGGGTTGTGTGTTGTCGACTTTGACCGACAGCACGGAACCCGGCACGTAGAATTTGGTGCGGGGCAGTGCGGCACCATTTTCCACCAGATGATTTTCGACGGGCAATTGCAACTGCTGCGCGACATTGGTGGCCGAGCTGCCGATGGCAATCAGGGTGCCCCCGTTGTTGACGAAGTCGCGAAGTTTCGGAATCGTTTTGTCAGCCGACAGGCGACCGAACTGTCCCTTGTATTCGGCAGGAATATTTGCTGGTTCGTCGAGTGTGCCGCCGCCGCCGCCGCCGCCGCCCGCGCCACCGCGACCGCCGCCTCCCGCGCCGGGAATAGCACCTTCCACAAACACCAGTACGTCGTACTTCGCGTTGAGCGCGCCGGCGTCGAGCTCGGGTGCAAAGACGCGTGTAAACGGAAATTCGTATTGCTCCAGAATCCAGCGCGTCCAACCACTGGTCATTGAACCACCGTAGTTGTCCCACAATCCCACGCGCACGGCGTGTATTGGTTTGCCCGACGAGGGAGCGGCAGTTTTGACGCCGTCAAAGTTCAGCCCTAAAGAAACACTGATTTCCTGCAACGCCGCAGCAGTATTTTTGCCCGCCGTAACGTACACGGCACCCGGGGCAAATGTCTTTCCGTTCACAATGACCGTGTCCGTCAGGCGCACCACGCGCTCGTTTGCTTTGAGCAAGCGATTGACGGCCGTGTACGATTCGTTCGTGCGCGGGCTCGTGATAAATCCCTTCGCGCCACTCGCGGTTGTGATGATTCCCTTCGGAACCGTCACGTTCCAGGCCGTCACATTTTCAAATGGTCCGGTAAACGCGTCTAGTATGCGATCAAACTGAATGCCCATCTGAAACGCCAGCGTCCATCCGGCATTGTCGTATGGCGGTGTTGGCGCAGAGCCCGGGTACGGAAATACATCGGGGTGCACCTGCGGCTCGAACATATCAATCACATGCGGCCGAAAGGCTTGCGCGGTCGGCACAACAAATGATCCCGCCGGATACTGCTTGCCGGACACGGTGAACGCGCTGGTCGCGCGCTGAATGGTGATGCCCGTTTCGCGCAACGAGTTGATGAACTTGATGACCGTCGGCACATCGGCCTGATCGGACGGAATAACGTAGCCGCGCGGATCACGATACTCCGGCGCGTGTTGCGCTGCCCAGATCATTGCTTCCGGACCGCGCACGCGTGCCGCGACTTCTGCATCGCGCCGTGGGTTGGCTGTCCACGTGTCGCGACTGCCGCGTTCGATGGAATTCTTACCCATGCGATAGTGATTATACAGCAGGTTCTCACGCATGCGTGAGGCGTGATCGAGCACGCCGCGGTTGAGCGAAACGGAATAGTCAATCGATTGACGGAAGTGCCATTCCTGCGGGCCAATCGGCATCGCCAAATCACCCGAGGGAATTTGACGTTCTTTCACCAGCGGAATGCGCATCGGGGTTGGACTGCCGATCATTTCTGTCAGCAGCGCAATCGTGTTGTGAAAGGTTGCCGTGTTGCGAATGCCGCCATTCCACCAGCCGTCGTACGGGCCGCCGGAGCGCATCGTCGCGCCGGGTTTGCCTTCAATCGCCAGGCGCTCGTGCATCGCCGTGCCCATCGCCTGAATACCCAGTAACATGGCCGGGTCGAGATTGTAGTTGTAGGGATCGCGGAACGGTGGGGAATACACCACCGTTCCCGCTGGACCACTTTGATGGTGATTGTACAGCAACTGCGGAAACCACTGGTGATATAACGCGCGATTGATGTTCTCCGTCTCCGCCTGCGTGGACGTGAAGAACTCGCGGTTGTTGTCGTGCCCAATGTATTTCTGGTACAGTCGTGGTAGTCCGTTCAATGTGCGCTCGGTCGGCACGCTGTTACGCATGTACCAATCGGCTACGAGATCATTCCCATCGGGGTTCGCGTGCACAAACAGAATAATCACGTCGTTCAGAAACCGCATGGTTTCTTCGTCCGTGCGGCTGGCCATTTGATAGACCATTTCGCCCAACTGCTGCGCGCCCAATGTTTCGGTCGCGTGCAAGCCGCCATCAATCCACACGATGGTTTTGCCTTCCTTCGCCAACGCGCGCGCCTGATCGTCGGTGAGCCCTTCGGCTTTCGCGAGGCGCGCGGAGATTTCACGATACTTCTCAAGCTGCCGCTGATTCTCGGGTGAGGTCACGATCACCATCAACTGATCGCGGCCCTCCGCCGTCTTCCCCATGTTCTGCACCTTGAGGCGCGGCGATTCCTTCTCAAGCTTGCGCCAATACTCCGCAATCTGCTTGTAATTGGCGAGGAAATAATCGTCGCCAAAGTTGGCGCCGAATTGTTCCTTCGGTGTGGTCACGCGTCCCTGCATCGCTGCTTGCGCGCGTAGCGGGGTGCTTGCGCCGGTAGCGAACAGCAAGAGGGCAGCAGCGAGTAACGGCCGAACGTTCATCAAACGTCTCCAGAGGCGGAATATGGATGGGAACATGTTACCTCTGGAAATGCGCGCTGGCTATATGCCGCGCAATCCAACGCGATTTACGCTCGTCGCCCTACGGCAACCACCTCGCCAGGAGCAATAGACCCACGCTCGTGATGGCGATGCTGCGACTCACACGATTTCGAATGGCCCACACAATCGGCTCATCGTAGATCTGTCGACGTTGCGAGTTGAGCCAAAGCTTGTTAATCCAATACAACACCAGTGGGCAAATCAGCCAGATTATTTCAGGATGGCGATACTGCTGGCGCACCGCGTCGCTGTCGATGTACAGTGCCAGCACGAGCACTGCCGAGTAGCCACTGGCACTTCCCTGACTAATCAGCACCGTCAGATCGTCCGACCGATATTCGCGCCCGGGAATCCCTTGCCCCGTCGGCGAATCGTCCATTTCCATGAGTTCGGAGTGGCGTTTGGCCAGCGCGAGGCTCAGAAACAGGAACATCGAGAACGACAGCAACCATACCGATGGTAAGACGGAAATGGCCGCAGCACCGGCCAGAATGCGCAAGGTGTAGAGTCCGGCCAAGACCAGCGTGTCGAGCAACACAATGCGCTTGAACAAAAACGAGTAAAACAGGGTCAGCAGCGCATACAACAGCATCACACCCGTGAAGGCCGGCGATACCAGCAACGCGATGAAAAATCCGCCGGCCAGGAGCACGGGAATCAGAACAATGCCTTGCTGTATGGGAACGGTGCCAGCCGCGAATGGACGCAGTCGTTTGCGAGGGTGGCGACGATCCGACGGCAAATCGATCAAGTCGTTCAACAGGTACACGCTTGAGGCAATCAAACTGAACGCCACAAACGCGAGCGTGGCCAGGACAAACGCCGAAGCACGGGCGTTGCTCACAACGGCGAGCAGCGGTACGTACACCAACAGGTTCTTGACCCATTGATGCGGGCGAAGCGCGCGCCACAGTTCCGACAACTCGGATTTGCGTGGCGCTTCGGGGAACCGAACGGCGTTCGGGATTTCCGAGAACCTTCGCTCGAGCGATGTGGTCGGATTTACGACCAGCGCACGGCGGGCTTCAGCAAACACCGCCACGTCGGCGCTGTCGTTCCCGGCGTAATCGAATCCGCCCTTCCCGTAGCGTTTGACCAGCTCCTGCGCCTTCGCCGCTGATTTAAGATTGACGTCACCTTCCGTCGCAATGACGACGTCAAACAGATTCAGGTGTTGGGCGACCGCGTTCGCGTAGCGATGATCGGCCGCGGTGCAGAGAATCACCGGTCGCGTTTGCTTCTCTGCGCGCAGGTGCTCGATGAGCGCGCGGTTGTACGGAAGCGGAGCCGCATCCAACGGCGACGTGTCGGCCAGCACTTTCTTGAAGCCGACACGGCCTCGCATCAACCAGAGCGGAAACATCACGCCGTACTGCGGCTTCTTCTTCCACAATTGCACCAGCCCTTCGAACAGCGTATCGCTGTCGATGAGGGTGCCGTCCATGTCGACGACGAGCGGGATCGCATGCTCGCGCGCCGGGCTGTCTACGCCCGGCTCCCCGGCACTGCTGACGAACGTGTCAGTCATCGAACCGCTGTTCCGGGAATTGCGCATGGATACCAAGTCGACGAGACATGTCCGACTGCATCATCTCATTTGGATCGATGCGCCGGAGCACGCGTTTAAACTCCTCATGACGCGGGTACATACCCGCGAAATCCTCAGCCGAGATGCAGGCGTCTTTCGCGAGGTAGACCCGGCCCTGGTGACGCAAAACAATCTCATGCAAGCGCTTCATGAGCGCAAACGTGTCCGGGCGGCGCGGAAAGTCGAGTGCGAGCGAAAATCCGGGTAACGGGAAGGACAACATTCCTGCGCCAAGCCGACCCATGTATTTGATAACGGCCAGAAATGAGGCACTCTGGCAGCGTGTTACTTCCTGCATGACCGACATCAATCCGGCGCGAGCCTCGCCGAGCGGCAGGCCACACTGAAACTGATACACACCTGGCTTGCCGTAGAGGCGGTTCCAATTGTGAATGGCGTCCAACGGATACAAGAACTTGTCGACGTGAATACTGCGTGTTCGAGCGACCGGCGGAATGCGATGAAAATACGCGGCGTTGAACGCACCGACCGAGTAACGATTCAGCACGAACGGCGGAAGCTGGATTGGCCAGTTGATCGTGCGCTGCGGTGGCGCCGATATGTCCCGCTCGATAAACGATGCCACCTCCAGAATCCCTCGGCCGAGTTCTTTCCCATCTTTCAGTCCGTCGATCCACCCTACCGCGAATTCATTGGTTTCGCTGGCGGCGGGTAACTGTTCCAGAAAGGCGTCAAGATTTTGCACCCGGGATTCGGTCAGGCGTAGCGCGTTCGACTTGACGCGCCGCAGTCGGAACTGCACGGCCAGAATGATTCCGGTAAGGCCGATGCCGCCAACTGTCGCTGCAAACAACTCAGAATTGTTGTCCCGCGTGACGCGCTGTATGTCACCGTCGGGTAACAGCAGATCGAACCAATCGACCTGATCAGTAAACGTGCCAGCGTGCCGCTGATTTTTTCCGTGCACGTCATTGGCAATCGCGCCTCCCATACTGACGACCGCCGTACCTGGGCAGACCGCGGGAATCCAGCCAAGCGGCAGGCAGTGGCGCATCACCTGCGCAAATGACACGCCCGCGTCGCAACACATCACGCCCGAACTCGCGTCGAACGAATGAATCGACGTCAAGCGCGTCGTGCTGATCACCGTGCCGTGATCGTTGAGGCATTGATCGCCATAACTGCGACCGTAGCCGCGCGCAATTACTCCACCCCTTTGTCGCGTTCGCCGAGCGTCGTCGAGCGCCTGTTCGAGCGCTGCCCTTGAACCCGGTTCCAACAACAGCGACGACGCGCTGCTGGAATTGCCCCAAGCCGTCAGGGTTTGCGCGCGGATGGCGCTCACGACGGGGGGTTCACGACCGGCCCTGCCGAATTGGTTGACGGGATGTTGCGCGTGCACTGGTAATATCGGTTGGTCTTGACTTCCAGCAGTGTGCATGTCAATCCGAGACGACGCTCAGCAATACGCGCGACGGAATTGTGTTCCATTTGCAGCCGCAACGATTCGGACGAACTCAATAGCTTGTTGAGCGGGGTTGGATTCCACCGGTCAATCACGTAAAGGTCGCGAGCGTTGCGAATGAGCGAATCCCTTAACGGCGTTCCTTCAATGTCGTACACCCGATTGAACAGGGTTTCGTGCAGCGGTGAAGTTACCGCGCTGTCACGCGCGTGCAAAACAAACGCAACTCCGGTGCCCCAATCGGTAATCACGGCCGCGTCCTGATTCATCAGGCGCTGCTCGTAAAAGCCACGAAGTTCCCGGGAATAATCACGATGGGAATTGAATGGAAAGACGCTGCGGGAAACTATGAGCAGCATCACATGCGTCGCAATTGCAGTCGGCCCAATCCAACGGGTGGACTTTTGGCGAAGGAGTTCTGTCCAGCCCAACGCCAGAACCGCCGCGAAAAAGAAATCCGTGTTCAGAATGAACACGTTGTCCTCACCCGTCAGCTTGAGGACGATGTAGATGTGCGGGATGGCGACGGCCGCGGACAGCAGCAGGAAGTAGCGATACTTGCGAATAGCCAATAACGCTGGAACCAGCAACACCAACATTGCGGTGTACTGCTTGAACTGATACTTCGGAAAGTTCAGGGCGCCAGCAATGGGATCGGTGTGTACACTGTCGTTGATCACCAGCAGTCCACGGGCGCCCCACAGCAAGTCATGGCCGTGGATAACGAGATACGGTAGATACAGCAGCGTTGCCAGCACTCCCAGTTTCAGCAGGATGGCCCAGCGAATACGACCACTGCGTTCATAATCGACCACCGGATAAAACAGAAACGCAAAGGCGCTGAGCGGCGAGATCAGCATCGCCATGGCGGCGGTCGCCGCTGTCCAGAAGAGTTTCTCCCGCATGAACCACAGAAAGGACAGCAACACGAAGAACGTCTGCGTGACGTAGACCTCGCTGCTGGTCGAATTTGAGATCATGCGTCCGCTGACGCCGAGAATGGCTGCTGTAATGAGAGCGGTACGGCGGGAGCCCAACAGCTCGAGCGCGAGCAGGTAGCTCACGCAGACTGTTCCCACCCCGAACGTTACGTTTAGCCATCCCATTGTTTCCTGAATGGGGAGCTGGAACAGGTCGCCGAGTGTGGTCTGGGCCATGATGACCAACCAGTAGTAGCCCAGATGCAGCGTGACTTCCTTGAACTCGCGCCGCAGCGAATAGTCGGCGTAAAGTGCAGAGTCACCATAGACCCAGAAATCGACATTCATCGCATAAAACACCAACGCCACGACGGCGATTACCGCCAGGTCGCGATTACGAGTCGAGACGGGTGTTGCGTCAGCTCCGGGAGCGTCTGAGACCCACTGGTTCATGCACTGGGGAAAAACTGTGTGTGTTGGCCCAAACGCTGATGCATCCGATGTGCAACAAGGACTCGCCCCAAACGAAAGCGGTCACAAATCTGGGTGACTTGTGACCGCCATCGTTTAGTTGTTTCGAGTTGGGCAGCTACTCCCGAGGAGGGACTCGAACCCCCGACAGGGTGATTAACAGTCACCTGCTCTACCACCTGAGCTACTCGGGATCGAAGACCAAAGTATCGCCGGGCCGACGGGCAGAGTCAACCGCATTCCGATAAATCACAAATGTGACAGTGACTGTGATTACCGATACGGCTGCCGGACACTCCCTGTGGTAGATAGGTGTTTGACAGGAATTCGCTATTGGTGCAGCCCAAACCTCCCTGATTATGCCAGCTCTCCCCAGTCGACATTCGGTGGTCGTCCTGCTGCTTGCCGCAGCGCTGGCGTCGGTTGGGTGCAGCACCGCCGATGCAGTGGGCATCGGCGCCTGCTGCGATCCGGTGCCGCCTCCCGCGGATACGACGCGGCCGACGCTGGACCGCACCGTCTTTGTAAGCGGCCTGTCGACTCCCTGGGATCTTACATTTCTGCCCAATGGCGAACTGCTTTTCACCGAACGTGCGGGGAGAATTGGTCTGCGTCGGACGAGCGGGGCGATTATCACCGTAGGTCAACTCACCGACGTGGTCGTGAGCGGAGAAGGCGGCCTACTGGGCCTCGCGATCGATCCGGAGTTCTCGTCCAATCGGTACGTGTATACGTGTTTCTCGTCCAACCGCGGCGGCACGAACGACAATCGGCTGGTGCGCTGGACCTTG